>Ga0315554_1000152_pt1 | contig 37288 bp, 46 predicted proteins | sample SalMarSW160370MG_FD_202114 | JGI IMG/M metagenome (GOLD analysis project Ga0315554, IMG submission 202114) | Salt marsh sediment microbial communities from the Plum Island Ecosystem LTER, Massachusetts, United States - Salt Marsh Sediment SW1603-70 ...
AAGAATATGCTTGAAGAGGAAGCTATTCTCAGGATGAGCATAGAAAAAAGATTAAAAGTACTGGAGAAAACCAGCAGGCCTGCAATGCCTGTGGCCGTAGATCTGGATAAGAGAATGGATGAACTGGAAAGACGCCTAGCAGGCATAGAAACATACAAAGCAGAGAAAGCTGTTCATAGCAAGCTTGCCAATGTTCCAGTAAGCGATGGTAGGATTGCCTCGCTGGAAAGAAGAATCAATATGCTTGAAAAATCAAGGCAGCCGTCTTACAAGGCTGAGCCTGTATACTCTTTTGACAAAAACATCGAGCTTAAGATGTCTAGCTATCTTTCAGAGCAGCTGGAAAATTTTGCAAAGGCCATGGACAAGAGGCTTCCGAATACTGCACTTATAGAGGATTACAACAGGAAATTAGCAGAAATAGAGAAAAAAATGAATTATATTGAAAGCAATGTAAGATCAGATGTCAACAAAAGGCTTGCAGGCACTGAGAGCAGGCTAAGACCTCCTGATCTTACCACGTTGGCAGGCAGGGTAGCTCTGTTAGAGAAAAGAATGGTTGAGCTAATCGCACTCATAAGGGGCTTCTCCTCAAGAATGCCTGTTGTTGTGGAATAGTTGTGGTATATGTTATTTTTTTAAATCTTTCTTGATTAAGGAAGAAAATGGAAATCGCCGATTTCAAAAAAGCATTGCAAAATTGTGATATTGCTGTTTATGATTTAGATAAAACCTTAGTTGATGGCAGGGTAGCACAAGGCATCGGGAAAAGGTTTATAATGAAAGAGCTTAAAAGGTGGCATCTGCATCATGTTTATTCCGGGTTATCAAACTACAACGAAGTCCTTAGGATAACCAGCGAAAAGGGAGAAGCAGCTGGTATTGAATATTTTGCTAATGTCCTGTTTGGTACAGGCTGTGCTGATATTGGTTCGATAAAGAGATATTCAAAAGAATATATAGAAAAGCACGAGTTGCCAAGCGCAAGGGAATTTATAACTAGGGTATATGAATTAGGTCCGAAGACCGGAATTATTTCAAGCATATGCTTTAATGATACGGTTGAGGCAGCTGTATTTTATTTCAATATGGACGGTGGGGTAGGAAATGAGGTTGTATACGATAATTCTACCAAACCTCATAGAATCGTAGCTAAATCGCTTAAAATGAATATAAGGAATGGTAAGGACAAACTTGAAATGACCATGGAACACCTAGGACTAAAGGCTTCTGGGATGAAAAGCTTATTCACGGTTGGTAATGATCCATTAGACCATGAACTAATGAAAGCATCTGGACTGTCTGCAGCATCGCCATTGGCAGACGAGGAAACAAAGGAATTGGCTGATATCTGGATACCAGATTATAGAAGCTTTGTGGAAGAATTAGAAGAGATATAAAGATTCGAAGAAAGTCTAAGCAGAAAACAAGAAATATAGTATTTTTATCCATTTCTGTGCAGTCTATTTCTATGAAAATCAAGGACTTTATCTACGAGACTGTCAGTAAAAGAGCAATGCATTTCACTCTCATAGACCCTGACAGGAATAAGCTGAATAATCTAGAAGATAAGGTAAAGTCGCTTGTTGAGTTCGGGACAGACGCTGTCCTGATAGGCGGGTCTACTGATATCGACCAGGAGTTCTTAGATAGTACTGTGCTTAAGATAAAGCAGATATCCAAGCTGCCTGTAATACTATTTCCAGGCGGGCTGAACGGATTATCAGGCAAAGCAGATGCTCTGTTCTTCATGTCTTTGATGAATTCAAAAGACCCCTACTGGATTACAAGGGCACAGGCAGACGGAGCCTTGCTGGTAAAAGAACTTGGAATAGAAACAATACCAATGGCTTATCTGATAATAGAGCCTGGAATGAAGGCAGGTGAAATAGGCAAAGCAGACCTTATAAAAAGGTCTGATACAAAAAGAGCTGTTCAATATTCACTGGCTGCACAGTACCTAGGCATGCAGATTGTTTACCTGGAAGCAGGGTCCGGCGCTGACAAACCTGTGCCTGCTGAGATGATAAGAAAGGTTAAAGATAATGTGGATATCCCGATAATAGTTGGCGGCGGTATAAGAACGCCTGAGCAGGCAAAGGAAATAGTAGAAGCAGGCGCTGACATAATAAACACAGGCACAATAACAGAAGAGAATTTCGATGCTCTAAAAGAAATAATCAGTACGGTAAAGGCTCATAAGAATTAGATTATTCCTGTTTTCTTGAGAATATCTTCTGCCTTTCTTCCTGAAAGCTCTATCTCATTAAGAACAGTGTACCTGTTTCTGATATCCCGAGACATTAGCAGGGCATCTATAATAAGCTGCTTTTCTATGCCTATTTCTTTTGCAGTAGTTGGCAGCCCTGCTCTTTTGATTATATCCCTGGTTCTTTCCCAATCCCTGCCTTGGAGGTAGGTCATTATTATTGTTCCAAGGGCACATTGCTCGCCGTGCATGGCATTGGAGCCTAGTTTATCAAGTGCATGAGAAAAGTTATGCTCAGACCCTGAACACGGGCGTGATGAACCGCAGATATTCATTGCAAAACCCGAGCATATCAGGGACCATAACAGTATTTCAAGGCCATGATAATTCATTGATTTTATATCGTCTATATGATCAATAACAGCTTTTGCTGATAGCAAAGAGAGCTCAGCCATAAGCGTATGATATTCTTCTTTTCCCTTTTTTGAAGCTATTTTCCAGTCTTCTACAGCAGACATATTGGAGATGATATCACCCACACCAGCAGCAATCAATTTGTAAGGTGCTTTTTTTATCGTATCCAGATCAGCAATTATTGCTGCAGGTTCTACTGCATTGGCAGATATTCTTCCGTTATGGTTTATGGATGCTCTTGAAGAGATTACGCCATCATGGCTAAGGGCTGTTGGAAATGCAATCCACGGCTTCCCAGCCAAGAAAGAAGAGTACTTTGCTATGTCAATGCTCCGGCCTCCGCCCAGGCCAATAACAAAATCAAATCCCTCTATCCTTTCAGAAAGTTGCTTTAAATCATCTTTTTCTATTGAACTTGCAGTAATAATCTCTGTTTCAAAAGAAAGTATATCTTTTATCCTAGAGCCCATCATCTTCTTCATATTTTCATCGCATATGATAACAGGCCTTTTTCCAATATCAAGTCCTAGGAGAAATCTTTCTAGCTCCTTTTCAACAGACCTGTCTATCAGAACCATAGATGGAAAATTTACTATCATAATATCAAATATGAACTAAAAAAATAAAAACATCAGGTTGCCGTAAAAAACCGTGACTGCGAGGGTTATCGGGAAAACAGGCACAAAGCGCACCCCTTCTTTTATAACAACAGAATCCTTTCTCTTCTTTACCTGTTCTAACTCTTCTTTTGTCAGGCCCTTCCATATCATGTCATCGAGAACATCCCCCTCTTTCAGCCTTGAGGCAGGGACGGTCTTCCTGAAGACCCTCTTCTCCAGGACAAGCGCGTATCTCCAGAAGAATATCAGCAGTATCATTGCTGTTATTATAATAGAATTAATATAGGGGTAGGCAAGCACGTATAAAAGTCCGAGAAAGACTACTGGCAGAAGAACAAGCTTCCAGTTATTCCTTATATCGTCAACAAAATAGCCAAAAACGCCTCTGTTGATGAGGCCCAGGATTACTGCATAGACTATCATGTAGACAGTTCCTACTATAAGGAAGTTGAATATAAACGGGTACATGAATATCTCATTGCTGTATAACGGTACTAAGAACGCAATAGCTGCAAGCAGCCAGGCATCTGCACCTCCCCAGTGACCCCTTTCATAGAGAACCAGGCCCAGTATGAGTATGCCGCCTCCTATAACCAGTGAATAAGCCAGGGGCAGGAAATCCCCAGTAGTAAGTGCGTAGAAATACCAGAGCCCGATGCCGGACGAGAGCATTATAGCAAGTAGCTCGTCAGGCACCTCTGTTGTAAAAAGGTCCCAGAGAGCTGCTATTATCGAGCCTGACAGTGCTATAATCACTGCTATTAGTTCAAACGTATCATCACCATAAACTTTTAATCAATGAATTAAAATATATTAAACTAGATATCGTGTAGATAGATTTAAATTTTTCAGATTTATAGGTGTTTTGATGCTCCCACAGCATATTGGTATTATTCTGGATGGTAACAGGAGATTCGCAGTCCAGCTTATGAAGAAACCATGGGAAGGACATAGGCTTGGCCTGCTTAAAGCAAGGAATGTAATGAAATGGGCATGCGAAAAAGGCATCAAATACATGACTGCCTATACCCTTTCCCTGGAGAACCTCTTCCAAAGACCAAAGAAGGAACTGCAGCTAATCCTGAAATACATAGGCAAGGAAGCAGAAAGCATAATCAGAGACAGGAACCACCTTGTGCACAAGTTTAATGTACAGGTCAGGTTTATAGGAAGAAGGCACCTGCTTCCAAAGGCATTGCAGACAAAGATGAAATCCGTTGAAAAGCTGACAAAGAAATATAATAAGCACTTTCTTAACATAGCTGTAGCATACGGAGGCCAGCAGGAGCTGGTGGATGCAATGCGCAGCATCGCCAAGAAGGTCCTGAAGGGAATAATAAAGCCGAACGAGCTGGACGAGAGGATGATAAAGGAAAACCTCTATACAAACGGCCAGCCGTACCCTGATCTTATAATAAGAACAGGCGGCGAGGTAAGGCTCTCAAACTTCATGCCGTTCCAGTCAGCTTATTCCGAGCTCATCTTCACAAAAAAGAAATGGCCAGAAATGACAAAAAGGGATTTCGAGTCCGCACTGGATGAGTATGAAAGAAGGCAGAGAAGATTCGGTGGCTGATTTCTTAGTCTTATGGTGCAATGGGTCTGCGCGGATTTGAACCGCGGTCTGGACCTTTTTCTCTGGAAGCGAAAGCTCCTTTTTCGCTTAAGCCTTTTTCTTGAAAAAAGGCTTACCCGAAGGTCCGATGCTACCAAGCTACACCACAGACCCCTACAAAAAATTAATCTGTAAGTTTTTAATTTAATGCCTCTTTGCTCTCCTGATTCTCTTATCCAGGTCAACTGCAATCTCTTCTCTTATGCTCTTTGCGATGCCAGGGCCTAGTATTTTCTCAAGGTTCCTGAACTTTTTCAGATCACTGACAGATCTTATTTTGTTCTTCCATAGCAGCCTTGCCCTTACCCTTCCGATGTTCCTGATCCTTATCAGCGGAAGCAGCTCTTCTTTAACACCATTCCTTATTCTTAGCCTTAGTTTGCTGAAAAGTCCTGCAATCTCTTTCTTGCCTAGCAGAAAAGCAAGCTCCTTTGCAGAGTAGAGCATCCATTCTGCGTTCATTAGTTTCGAGTACAATTCGCCTGGTGCAATACCGTAGCTGTCAAGCAGTCTATCTTCGCCTAGCTCATTCATCCAGTTGCTGAACATCAAAGCGGTTTTAAAGGCCATTAGAAACGTATCATACTCAAGGTCCCATACATCTGGCGGGATTATGCCATTATTGTCAAGCTCGCTCTCTATTTCAGCAAGCTCCTTGCTCTTTACCCTGAGCAGCGGCTTCATCTCAATGCACTGGTTTATCATCAACAGCAGCTCAATGTTATTCTTCATACCCATGTTCTTGATCATGAAGTTTGCAGAAACAGGGTCAATATAAAGCTCTGCTACGCGCTTGCCGATTCTTGTTGCCTTCAGCTCCGTATCCTCGGTAAGATCAAATGCAGGGACAAAATCGCTGGAGATAAAGGAGTTCCCTGCCTCTATGAATTTGTAGCTCTTAAGCTCTTTGAGAACCTTGTCTACCTTGTTCATCACCTCGTCTATGTCTCCGTACTGGTAGGCAAAGAAGGTCCTTGAAAAGAATTCCCTGAGTTCTGACCTTGTTTTTGTTGATTCGTTTGCAATTAACGCAAGAACATGCATCCTGAGCATTGGCTCTGCTGAGAGCTTTGAGTATATTGGCTCAGGCTCCCCTAGTATGTACCTCTCTTTCAGGCTGTCTGCTTCCTCTCCTGTTCTGGCTATTAAGATTGCTTCTCCCTCTTTGTCGTATTTTGGCCGTCCAGCCCTTCCAAACATCTGCTGCACCTCCAGAACAGGTATAAAGCTGGTGCCGTAGCCTGAATAACGCCGAACGTCTCTTACCAATACCCGCCACGAAGGCAGGTTAACTCCAAAGGCGAGTGTAGGCGTTGCTGTTAGTATTTTTATCAGGCCTGAGCGGAAACTATCTTCTATTATCTTCCGCTGCTTTGCAACAAGCCCTGCATGGTGAAAAGCACAGCCTCTTGCCACGATTCTTGCAAGCCGCTTGCACTGCCTAGTCGGGCTGCCCAGAGCTTTTTCTACTTCTACGGCTGCTTTTGATAATTCCTTCTTCTCTTTTTCTGAAAGTTCAATCCTATTTGCGATTTTTTCAGCTGTTGCTTCGGCAGACCGCCGAGTTGCTAGGAAAATAAGTGCCTGCTTCTTTCTCTTGATCGTGTCCCTTGCAAGCAATGTCTCTAAATCCTCATTGCCCTCTATTCCTATGCTTGCTTTGTTATCGAACTCCAGTATATACGGGTAATAAACACCGTGAAAGAGCTTAATTGGTCTGTAGCTGCTCTTCACCTCTTTGGCATTAAGCCATTTTGCTATTTCACTTGAGTTCTGTATCGTAGCTGAGAGCGCGATAATCTGGCTGTTGGTTATCTGTCTCATCCTTGTAAGCACCACCTCGAGGGTTGGTCCTCTTGAGGCATCGTTTAGAAGATGAATCTCATCAGCTATCATGAGGCTTATGTTATCTACCCAGCTTGCGCCGTGCCTTAACAATGAATCTGCTTTCTCGTTGCTTACGATAATAAGGTCATAGTTGCCAAGCCATTCGTCACTGCTGTCTAGATCGCCAACAGAAATAGCTATCTTCATCCCAAGTTCTTTGTATTTTGAGAAATCATTATACTTTTCAGATGCAAGCGCTTTCAGTGGAACTAAATAGAGCGTCTTGCCGCCATTGAGGTAGTTCTTAAGGAATGCAATCTCTGCTATTAACGTCTTGCCTGACGCAGTTGGCGAGGCAATAACTAGATTCTTTCTATCAAGCAGGCCCTTTTTTATTGCAGATACCTGCGGAGGATTTAGCTTGTCAATACCAAGAAGCTTAATAACATTGCCTGGAAGAGCTAATTCTTTTGCAAGCATAGGATTATCATTCAGGGGAAAATTTAAAAGGCATTCATTTATTTGCTATTTGAACAAATCGCCTATAGCGTCACTAACACCCTCTTGGATATCGCCAAGTCCTTTTTCAATATCCCTTCCCAGATCACTTGCAACGTCGTCTAGCATCCTCTGCATGTCTTCTACAACTCCCCCAGGAATCTCAAAATCCTCAAGACTTCCCTGAAGGTCATCTGCAAAATCACTAAGATCCTGGCATAAATTCCTTCCATCAACACCCATATCATACAATGTGCCTGCAAGGTCTTTAACAAAACCATTAGCATCAAAGTTATTGTATTCTTTTCCAAGGTCGACTATAAGCTTACCAATCATCCCGCCTACCCCGCCATACTCCTTGTCGTATTGAGGACTGTAAAGCTCAACAGGAAAATGGTCATGTAGAAACTGCTGTCCAGAGGTTGTAGCAAGATAATTTACAACGCTTCCTGCTACCCATTCGCCAATACTGGCAGATGGTCCTGTTACAGCCCTGATACCAAGGCTTATCAGCACCCTCTCGTAGGCATCTTCATCCAGCTCGCCTGTTTCATAGTATGTCTCCATGACCTTTGCCATATCCCCGCCGTAAAGAAATCCTATTGCATATAAGGTTCTTTCATCCATCTCCCTGTTAGTTACGTTTCTGGCTGCGTTTTGCAGCGCTTCTTTCTTCTCATTTTCACTTAAATTGCTCTGGGATATCAAAAACATTTCTGTAGCAAGCTTGAAACCCTCTTCTTGTTCGTCTCTGAGATCTGTATAATTAGCAGGGTCTATTGAAGGCCTGTTAATATTATAATCAAAATGCTCAGTTTTAGGTGACGGCGTTGTAAGAGGGCACTCATAAAGCAGGTTGAATTTTGAGGCCTCTCTATTTTCTGCACATCCGTAAACAAGAACCATTGGCTCTGTGCTGCCTTTCGGTATATCTATAAGCATCTCTTTTAGCCTTATTTCATCATACCAATACCTAAAATGTGTACGTAGTGGGGGAAATTGCCATTCATGGAGTTTTATCACATTGTCACCATCAACCTTAAAAAAGAAGATCATATCCTCCTCGAGAACTTGATAATTGTAAGAATCGCACCAAGACCCTACTACAATGTAATCATTATTATTATACGAACATTCAAGGACGTGTTCATTTACATAATACTCAGGTATATGCTCGCTGAGATTATACATGGCCTCTGCATACAATGGGCTGACTAGATTATAATGTACGTCCTCAATAACCTGTACCTCAGCTGTAGTCGTTGGTACTGGCTCATTATAACCACAGCTTGCAGGTAAAAAAAGGCTGGCCAGTGCAGTAGCAGAAGCCAGGCCTGTTGCCAGTTTCTTAGGGAGCTGCATATTACTTCCACCTCATGGTTAGTATCATATTCTGGCTATGGCAATAAAATATTTAAGCATTATTTTTAGCTATTTTTTCCTCTCTATGAGGTAATCAGCAAAATAATTCAGTATCTCACGCAACTCTTCAGGCAGGCCTTCTATCGAAGCCTTTGCTTTTTCAACCAGCTCTTGGCTTTTCTTTCGTGCATAATCAACAGAGCCGTGCTTCTCAAAGAGCTCCTTGACCCAGAGTACTTCTTCAGTGCCTGTTTCCTCTGCTGGCTTGTTCAGTATATCCAATAACCTTGCTTTCTCGTCAATGTCGCACTTACTAAGACAGTGAACAACTAAAATGCTTCTCTTCCCCTCTTTTATATCGCAGCCGATTTCGCCGCGGCCCTTGCCTTCAGTTAGATCCAGTAAATCATCAGCTATCTGGAAAGCAGGGCCTGCGTTTCTTCCAAACTCCTCCAATGCCTTTATTGCGTTATCTGCTTCAGCCACGATAGCCCCGCCAACCATAGGCACAGAAAGATAATAAGCTGTTTTTCCTATTACAGTATTCATATAATCGGACTCAGTCGGCTCGTTGTTCTGCCTTAGATTTATGTCCATTGCTTGGCCTTCTGCTGTTTTTACCGAGGCAGTAACCATTGCCTCCATGAGCTTTACGATTTTATCATTATCTAATTCAGAATTCAGTATCGACTCGTAGACCTTCTGCGCCATAAGGTCTCCTGCATTAACTCCGTGTGCAAGGCCGTACTTTACCCACATTGCTGGTTTATCTCTCCTTACTCTGTCGCCGTCCTCTATGTCATCGTGAACCAGCAGCCAGTTATGGAGTATCTCGCAGGCAACAGCAAACGGAAGTGCCTTTTTACTGTTACCGCCAAGAGCCTCGCATGTAAGCAGGGCAAGTACCGGTCTTATCCTCTTCCCGCCTGTTTCAATGTGATAATCAATAGCATCGTAAAGATTCGGTATGTTGCCTGAAAATACCCTTTCCAGCTCTTTGTTTACTATAGCTGATTTCTCTTCCAGGAGTTTTTCTATATCCATGGTATCAATAGAATATTTTCGGAAAAAGCTTTTAAAATAAGGGATGATATATATAGATTATGGCTAAAAAGGCTTCTAAAGATCTGCCTGAAAAGCTTGATGCCAAAAAAAGGATTTCTAGCGGAATACCTGGCCTGGACAAGCTTATCGGAGGCGGGTTCATCTCTGGCGATACCTACCTGTTAACAGGAGGTACAGGTACTGGAAAAACCTTATTCTGCTGCCAGTTCTTATGGGAAGGCCTTCAAAAAGGGGAGAAATGCGTATACTTCACGCTGGAGGAAGCTCCTGAAGATATAGTAATTGATGCTGAGGAATTCGGGTGGGATTTCAAGAAGTACATAAAAGAAAGAAAGCTAATACTGGAGTACCAGGATCCCTTTGAGCTGGTGGATGTTGCCTCCATGATAAAGAGCAAGATAACGCAATTCGGCGCAAAAAGGGTTGTTATAGATTCTACATCTGTATTCGGCATGATATTCAAGGACAAGCACGAGCTCAGGAAGCGGCTCTACGAACTGATAAAAATCCTCAAGGAAACAGATGCAGTTATCCTTATGACAACAGAAATACAGGAGGATATGAAAGCACTGTCAAGGTTCGGCGTTGAGGAATTCGTTGTTGACGGAGTTATAGTGCTTTACTATACAAACATAGGTACAGAAACATTCGGTAATATGGAAGTAAGAAAAATGAGGAGAACCGAACATAAGCATGGTATATTCCCCACAAAAATAACTAAAAACGGCATAGAAGTGGGTAAAGAGAGTGTGGCCCTAATCAAATAAAGGAGATGATCAGGCGAATTTATGGTAATGGGTTTATTAGCAAAATTGTTGTTAACAAAACAGTTGCAGTTCAAGGATGGTCTAATAAGCCTTAAAGACCTTACAATGACTTTGTTACCTTCTGTTTTTATTGGAGAACTCACGGAATATTTTGTAAATCAAAAGAAAATACCTAAGCTTTACATGTTATCTTGGTTTTGGGGCTTTATTCTTGTTAAAAAAGTTAAAGAAGACTTTAAGCTAAAAACCCCAGAAGATGTCTACACACTCGGCATGGATCTCGGAGAAGCCTTGGGTATAGGATTGTATAAAACCCATGATTACTATCCAGGAAGATATACTCACTTTGTAATAACCAACAATCCATATTTGAAATATCTTTCAGCCAAGAAATATAAAGGTCATAAAGTGGATCATTTCATATCTGGATGCATGGCAGGCGGGGGGTGTCTTGTTCATAATTCTGTATGCCAAAACATAGAAACCAAGTGTAAAATGGCAGGCGACGAAGTATGTGATTTCCTAACAGGAACTGAAAAAGAATTGAAGACCAGAAAGTTATGGGATGAGGTATACAAGTTATACAATCTGAAAAAGTTATACCCGTTGCAAAAAGAGGTATTTGAAACTCATAATAAAAATAATGAAACTGAACTGCTTACGAAAATAATGGATACTCTATAATCGATTCAGATATTCTTCTATACCCTTTTTCTCATTCTTTATCATTTCATAGAAATTGTTTCTTATTTTCTCTAGTTGTGGTTCTACTGAAATTAATTCAGCTTTTTTCATATATATATCTGACAATTTTCTTACAGTATCTTTGTAATAGCTGCCTTTATCAAATAATAAGACCATGGCAGTACCGATTTTATTTCTTCTATCATGATCAATGTCAATAATATCCTTCTTAATCAGGTTCAATGACCTGAATACCCTGCCGATCTTAAGTATCTTATCGGTGCTTTCTTTTTTTAAATTACCGTAAAGTGTCAGAAGTGGAACCTCAATAAATATGTCCATATCCAAGCTACGACAGTTATATACCTTTTCCGAGTAAGCTAGTATATTTTCAGGTTTATCTTCCTTCTCGATAAGCTCTTTATAGATGTTTTCAGAAACCGCTATAGATATGATTTTATTAAAATAACTACTTACAGCCTCTTGCAGATTTTCTTCGAATTTATGATGACTGTATATAGAAAATGCTCTAATAAGTTCTATGATATAAAGGGCCTTATCTTTCTCTTTTATTTCTTCGTCTAATAAATCATCTAGTAGATTAATTATAACATCGATGGATAAAGAGAGTTTAAGTATATCTTTTGGGTAGTCTGGGAAGGCCTGCTTTACAAACAGGGTTCTAACGTATTTCTTACCAAGAGACCACTTTTTTACAATATTCTCGCATGACAAGTCCAATACTTTTTTGAATTGTAGAGGTATCTCGGATTTATCTATTTTGATGTCATACTCAAGGTCGTGTTCTAAGATTCGGTAGATATCTTTCAGGGTATCGTCTATAGTTTTTTTATAAGTTTCAATTATCTCGTCCATAGTTCAGACCTTGTTATAAATAAGTATGGCTCAGTTCTTTAAAAATATATTCCACATGATATTCAGACAGGTATAGACTATAACGGCCTATTTAAATACCAAGTCGTGTTAATATATTCCTTATGAAGACTGAAGACGTATCCTCATATGATGTCGTAATAGTTGGTGCAGGCCCTGCAGGCTGTATTACTTCAAGATTTCTAGATAAGGATTTCAAAGTCCTGTTATTGGACTGGTCAAGAATGCCCAGAGACAAGCCATGTGGCGGGCTGCTGGTAGAAGAGGCTTATTCAATTATAAAGAAATTAAATCCGCTAGAAGATATTTTTTCTTTACCCAGAACACTTAACCTGAAAAACGTGGATTGGAACAATGATATTATAATAAAAACTAATAGAAACCTTGTCAATATCTCTAGGAGAGCATTTGATCACTGGCTCCTGAAACTGTCAGAAGGCAAGGTTAAATTTTCATCCGAAACCAAGTTCCTGGATTTTAAACAGAGAGACGGTGCATTGAATATACTGGTCGAAAAGAGTAACAAGAAGGAGATAATAAGATCCAAGTACCTGATAGGCGCGGACGGTGCGTTATCTAGTATAAGAAGGCAAGTTGAGAAAAGGCAGATAAAGCAGTATTTCGCAGTCCAGGAGTTAATCAAATCAGATAAGAATGTGGGGGATAATGCATTGTTTATTTATGACAATAAGATCACGGACTTCTATTCATGGGTAATACCAAAAGACAAGAACATGGTTATCGGCTCAGCCCTAGAAAAGAATGATATAAAAAGCAAATTCAACTTCTTCAAAAATAAGCTCAAGGCCAGGCATGGTGTATATGGCACTGCAACAAAGAAGGAGGTTGCTATAATAAACAGGGTTTTATCCAAAAAGGACATCTCCCTAGGCAAGAACAACGTATTCCTCGTTGGTGAGTCTGCAGGCCTGATCAGTCCGAGTACTGGTGAGGGCATCAGTTTTGCAGTCAGAAGCGGTCTGAACTGTGCCAACGCAATAAATAAGAATTTTGACAATGCTTTTATGAGCTACATGTATCTTTGTCAGCCCCTGGAAAACGAGATTGAAAAAAAGGTCAAGAAAGCAGAAATGCTGTCTGACCCTGAAAAAAGGCTTACTTTCCTCAAGAAATAATATCTAATCCGCTCGAGGAGCTTATTTATGACCTCAAAACAATACTTTAAATTAGGGAGGGAACAAATCATTAAGTAAGGCAATTTATTTATTTGAATTAATCGAGGTGGTAAATATTCCAGCGCCATACAGGCGAGGCTACAAGCATACAGGCAAGAAGGGCAAGGAGTCATCCGTCAGGTGCTCCTTCTGCGGCAGGACTGTGCCAAGATGGAAATCCTTTGTTTCTTACCGAGGCTTCAGGATAAACGACCCTGTACTCAGGAGGCAGATAGACACAAGGAGAACAAGCATGTTCCAGAGAAAGGAATATGTCTGCCCGTCCTGCGCCCGTCATCGCGGCATCGTAAAGATAGGCAGGAGCAGGAAATCAAGAGTTTCTATAAGATGATCTCTATGGAGAAGACTAGAGCAAAGCAAATGATAGAGATAATGCAAAAAGATGTAGACAAGAAAATACCCACGGCAAAGAAAGAGGAAAAAGTGTCTTTTCTGACAAGGCTAAAGAGCCTTAGGCTGAAAGGCATTCTTTACAACAAGCTGAAGAAAGAAGAAATCCCTACAACAAGGGCAGGCAGAATGCTCATGATACGAAAAGAGCAGTCAGACAAATACCCGAAGTTCAGGGTATTGCCTTCAAGCAGCCTGGTTTCCCTTAGTCCGAAAGAGGATGTAAAAGACAAGGAGATGATATACCAGCTGATAAGGCCGTATGCTTATGCAAACATACGCTGGGATCGCAACGAAAATATCCTTGTCTATCATATTGTTGAGCCTGAGTTAAGCAGTGCAGAAAAGGAAATACTCAGAAAAGTAAAGGACGGTCTTATCCAGGTAATAGACGTATCGCTTAAAGACGTAAAGGGTGAGGATACGCTGAACCTTCTGGAGGAGATTGTCCAGAAGCTCCTGGATGACTATGGTTTTGAGGTAACAGAACAGGGCTACTTCAAGATAATGTATTACATCTTCAGGGATTTTGTAGGGCTCAACGAAATCGAACCACTGATGAGAGACCCTTACATAGAGGATATAGGCCTGGACGGGTTAAACGTGCCTGTGTATATCGTGCACAAGAAATACGGTTCATTGAAAACCAACATAATTTATAAGAATCTTGAGGAGCTGAAGGAGTTTGTAACCAAGCTGGCTGAGCGCTGTGACCGCTATATTAGTTATGCTGAACCCCTGTTTGACGGTGCACTGCCTGACGGCACCAGGGTGCATGCCTCCTTTGCAGGTGACGTCACAACAAGAGGCCCTACATTCTCTATAAGAAAATTCAGGGAGAAACCATTCACTTCAGTGGATATGGTTAAGCTCAACACAGCCTCTCCGGAGATGCTTGCATACCTCTGGTTTGCTGTAGAGAACGGCGCAAACATCCTGATAACAGGGGGCGTTGCAACCGGAAAAACCACGCTGTTGAACTGCCTTTCCCTGTTCATACCTACTGAATCCAAGATAGTCAGCATAGAGGATACAAGAGAGCTGAGCCTTCCGCATGAGAACTGGATACCAGGCGTAGCAAGAACGAGCTTCACAACAACCGGCATAGGCGAAGTAACAATGTTTGACCTGCTCAAGGAGAGCTTCAGGCAGAATCCTGATTACCTTATAGTGGGCGAGATTCGTGGAAAAGAGGCATATGTCATGTTCCAGAGCATGGCCTCTGGCCATCCCTCCATGGCAACAATGCACGCAGGCAGCGTGGATGATGTCATGCGAAGGCTGCAAACAGAGCCTATAAGCCTTTCTCCTGGACTGCTGGAAAGCCTTGATATTATTATTATAATGGTCCACGCCAGAGAAAAGGGCAAATCAGCAAGAAGGATAAAAGAGGTACTTGAGATGGAGAGCATTGATTCAGTATCAGGAAGGCCCAGGACCAGCAAATCCTTCACCTGGATACCCTTCGAGGATTCCTTTGAATACAAGGGTTCTTCATGGACCCTTAGCAAGATAGCAACTGAAAAGGGGCTTGATATGAGCACCATTATGAGTGATGTGGCTGCGAGGAAAAACGTAATAACATGGCTGGTTGAAAATAATATAACTGAACTGGAGGATATTGTACATTACATCAACATGTATCGCAGAAACCCGAATAAAATGAAAAGCATTATTAAAAAAGAATTTTAAGTAATGACAGACATAAGAAATTAGGGATATTAGATGGAAAGGATAAAAACGGGTATTCCAGGGCTTGATGAATTAGTAGAGGGCGGGATCCCTGAAAAAGACCTCATACTGCTGAGCGGCGTGTGCGGTGCAGGGAAGACGATACTGAGCCTACAATTTCTCTGCTCCAAAGCAAACAAGGAACCAGGCATCTATGTAAGCTTTGAGGAAGAACTGCCGCAAATAAGAAGCACTGCCAAGGCTTTCGGCTGGGACGTCGAGCAATTAGAAAAAGAGGGCAAGCTTAAATTCGTCAAGTACGATCCGTTCAAGATAGAGGACATATTCGAGGTTATAGAAAACAACATAAGAAAAATGAAGGCAAAGAGAGTGGTAATAGACTCTATCTCGTCACTGGGCATCTACGTAAAAGATACAGCTGACCTCAGGAGGATGATACTCCAGATGAGCAACATGCTGAGGAAGAATGATTGTACATCTATTATTATATCCGAAATCCTGTCAGGCAGGGAATCCCTATCAAGGTTTGATGTTGAGGAGTTTGTTTCCGATGGGGTTATCCTGCTGCATAACCTCCTGATAGCAGGGGAGTACAGGCGTGGTATAAGCATATGGAAGATGAGGGCAACAGACCACTCAAAAAAGATACACCCCTACAGGATTACGAACAAAGGGGTCGTGATTTATTCAACAGACACCTTCACAATGAGATAGGAAGCAATAATTCTGCAGTGGTTAGATGTACAAAGAACTTATAAGATTTTTTGGGAGGTTCGGTTCAAGACATCTAAAAAGCTATTTTCTGCCCCTGCGCGAAGAGATACTCAAATCCAACCTGAATATGCTCTTTGAACTGTATGTCGGGAAGATGATTCTGGCTGCTTTCATAACATTTGCAATAATTTCAATAGGGCTTCCGATTCTTATGCTGTACTTGGGTTTCCCTTTTTTCATAGCAATAATAAGCGGGGTTATTACAGCAGTAACCTTTTCTTTTATAATACTCACGCTGTTTCACTCGTATCCCTTCCAGCTGCAGACAATCAAAAGGAACAGTATAGAAAATAACATGCCGTTTGCAATAAACCATATGGGCGCTATATCCGCCTCAGGCATCCCTCCATTTACAATATTCAAGCTGCTTAGCAATGTCCCTGAATACGGAGAAATCAGAAACGAGGCCCAGAGGATAGTAAGGAACATGGAGACGTTCGGTATGGATATAACAGCAGCAGTAAAGAACGTTGCAGAAAGGACCCCTTCCAGGGATTTTAGGCAGTTCCTGATAGGAGTCGTCTCGACGATACAGACAGGTGGTGACCTCAAAAAGTTCCTGGAGAACGCAGCCAAGGATGCCCTTTTTGATTACAGGCTTAAGAGAGAGAAGTATCTACAAACACTGTCAACATATGCGGATTTCTATACAGCAGTCCTGATAGCTGCACCGCTTTTCTTCGTGTCAATCCTTTCTGTGATGTCTTTGGTCGGCGGTGAGATAATGGGGATGAGCATACCCATGGCAATGAGCATTGGCATATACCTGCTGATACCTGCAATGAACACGATATTCCTTATGTTTATTCATTTTACACAGGTGAAGATTTAATGAAGTTAAAGATACTGAGCCTTATAACAGTCCCAATCGGTCTGTTCATGATAATAATAAACTTCACCCTGTTCCAGGAAACAGGAATGCTGTTTGCACTGCTTAACTTAGCTGCTGTAATAATAGTCCTAGGCATACCAATGACATACAGGTATATACAATACAGCGGAATCAAGAAAATGGAGCGTGAATTCCCGAGATTCCTCAAGGATGTTACAAAGAACCTAAACACAGGCATGACCCTGCCCCAGGCAATAAACACCGCCAGCTCAAATGATTATGATGTCCTGACAAAACACGTCAAGGAGATGGATGCCAAGATATCGTGGGGTATTTCTTTTGAAAAAGTATTGAAGGACTTTTCAGAAAAGACAGGCTCAGGCAGCCTGAAGAGGACTGTCCAGACCATAGTGGAAGCCCACAGGTCAGGCGGCACAGTCAACACAGTACTGGAAGCCATTGCAGACTCGCTGCAGGAGATAGAGAAAATCAAAAAAGAGCGGTCAACCTCCATATACACTCAAATGGTAAATGGTTATCTAATCTATCTGGTTTTCCTGGGCGTTATGATCGGCCTCTCGTCTTTCCTGCTGCCTGCTTTTGAATGGGAGGAGGTCGGCAACGTCAACATGGAGGCTGTTTTCATTGATCTCTTCAGGTGGCTTATAGTTATCCAGGGCGTATTCGCAGGCCTTGCTGTTGGCAAGATGGCTGAAGGCACGTTCGTGGCAGGTGCAAAGCACTCGCTCGTTCTGTCAGTAACAGGCTACATCGCATTTCTGCTGTTTGTGTAGGCAGAGCTAACGGAGAGAATGGTAGAAAACGTCAACTCTATCGTGTGAGGTTCAGAATCCCGCGACTGGGATACGCCGGATTGTTCGAACCCATGAAAATACGATTTTCTAGACAATAACATGCTCTCCGAGATGATAAAGAAGATTGTGATGAGAGAGCTTAGGGGCTAGGAATGCAAGACAACGATGTAATTAAACCAGAAACAAAGATTCTAGTATAGCTATGCTTATTATGTATGCACATTACGGAACCATTACGTAGAGACTGTGTATGTACGCTAGGGCCAATGAGATGCTTTTATATTTTGCCATTTTCAATATAGTTATTAAAGATAATATGTGATTGATATGGGTTATCTATACTTAATGGATTCGTTTAAAGAAATGGAAAAAAAGAATGAAATTGATAAAAACATTATAAAAGATATAAACCAAACTATAAAAAAACTTAAAAAAGTCAAATCAAATATTTATAAAAAGAAAATTAGCCTTTCTAATAGATTTTCAATATTTTTTGGATTGGAAACACAAGAAAAAATACTTCATAAACTAAGACATAGAGTCTCTCTTGCAAAAGAAGCAAATGATAATCCTAAAGTTGCTGAAGACGCACTTATAATCCTACCTGGAATGTTTTTATTAGAAAAGAGAATAGACTTATTAGGAAAAGGTGCATGTAAGCCAGCTTCTTTATTGAATTTTACAACAAATCTTCAAATGGAAGCCCTAAAGTATGATTTGTACCCAGAACAAGAAACGAAGTTAAGAAAATTTGACAATAAAATATTCAAACAAATTTCTACAGGCTTTATAGAAAATGTAGAGTCGATAATGCATGCGAAATAAGGTGTTGGTAGATGCTAATGTTCTAGTAGCAGCTTCCGTAAAAGCTTTCATAACTGAAGTTGGTCTGGAATTTAAACATCATTTCTATGATATTTCGAAACCCCTGTTCGATTTTTTTAGCAATAATCTAGAAAAAAGAATAGGCATATATACTGAAATAATAGAAACAACGTCAACGCGGGTACTTTCTGAAGCTATTATCGGGGATCTTGAAGAACACGAATTAAAAAAAAGATGTAATGTTAAAAGACTTTTTGAATACTATTCATTAATTCTTTCCGAATGTATAATACACCTAAAAGAAAATATGAATTCGCTCACAAGAGAACCAGTTAATGAGAAACGACTCAAAGCTATGTCAAGCGATATCCTTAATTTTTACCACGATATACGATCAAAACTCCTAAAAAAGATCCGTCTAAGAAGATATCAGAAGCCGTAGAAATGACACCAAGACGGTTTAGGAAATTAGCAAAATCTGTCTATAGAGAGCAAGATAAGTCTGATTTTAAGGTATTCAATAAACTACAAAAGAAACTAATTGAATCACCACCTAATCTTAATGATATTAAGATTCTCTCACAAGCGATATATTTCAAAAAAATTTTTGAAAAAGAAATTAAGACCCAGATGTTCTTAGCTTCTACAGATTATCATTTTTCAGAAATACGAGATCTAAAAGACAGCATGGGTTTATGTAATATTATACCAAAAGAAATACACCGTCGTTTTTGTATAATTTCTGATTGGCCTGATAATATATTAAAAAGGATAAAAGCATCATAAGAATGAACTAAGAATGTTATTTATTAATAATTTCCTTTACTCTTCACAATGAAAGTAGAATTATAGCACTTCTGATATATAAATTGTATTCTTTCTAGTGAGAAAAATGATAGCAATCATAAGTCCAGGATGCCAGACTGAAGCCTGGCATTTTGAAGCCTCAACTTCAAAATTTTAAAGGCTAGCATTGGTGTAGGAAACAGTGAGCTGAATATCTCGTTGCCTCGATACTTACACCCCTGTTCCATAACTGGTCGTCTTGCCAGTACCGATTGCCTATTTTCGAGAATAGCTTGGGGCTTAGATGCTTTCAGCCCTTATCTATTATGGCGTAGCTACCCAACTTGCCTTGTCAGACAGCTGGTAAACAAGAGGCCACGAAGGGATGTTCCTTTCGTACTTATCCCTCCTTTCTCTCAGGCAATAACACCTCTAGCAGATATAGACCAAACTGGCTCACGCCGTTCTGAACCCAGCTAACGTCCCCTTTTAACCTGTGAACTCCAGTACCCTTGGCTGCTGCTGCACAGCCAGGAGAGGGGGAGCCGACAGCGACGCCGCAACACGCGGGGTCGATCTGTTCTCCACGTTGCAGATTCATACGATAACAAAAAGCGCATTACTGCGCCAACTCAGTAGCTACCCATGACAGTCATTGAACACACGAACGTGTCCTCATTCTGGGACAGTATCTTCACAGTTATAGTTATCGTTATAGCAAAGTCATACTATCTGCTGATAAAGACAGCTTATAATCTATTTTGGGTTTTTTTCGTAGACTCTCATTGCCGCAACGCGGGTAAGAACTCTCACCCGCTACGACACCATTATCCCCGGGGTAGCTTTTCTCATGTCACATGCAGCCATCTAGGCCAACATGCGTATCGCTAACTCAGGCTTTCGCCTTTGGACAACTTGCTTGTCGTTGCCCAATCAATCCGACTTTTGCGTTTACACTTGACTTCCGATTTCTGACCGGAATAAGTCGAACTTTGAGGACCTTTGATATCTTTTCAAAGGTGTACCGCCCCAGCCAAACTGCCCATCTGATGCTGTCTTCTTGCGAATAAGCAATATAGAAGCGATTGGGTAGTGTTACATTGTTGACTCCACTCTCTCTTTCGAGAGGGCTTCGACGTCTCCTACCTACGCTATACAGTCACAACCATATCACAACAACAAACTGCAGTAAAGCTCCACGGGGTCTACTCTTCCCACTAGAGGTCTCTGGCCTAATCACCAGAAAAATGGTTTCACCGGGTTCCAACTTGGGACAGCAGGGATCTCGTGAATCTATCATGCAGGCCAATAATTAGTTGGCAAGGGATTACGCTACCTTAAGACCCTCTTCACCGACTACCGCAAAACATGCGTCAGTCTAGAGTTAGGGCCGGCCTACAGCGGGGCTTTGATCCATTGAATTGGATTTTAACACACCACTAGTGGCCACGACTCACTGACTATACAAGGGCTTTCGCCTTAGCAGTCAGCTATGTTTTTGTTAAACAGTCGGATCCCTCTTGTAACTGCGACCTGATCATCTCTGATCAGGCACGAGTTCTACCAAAGATACCTCGCTAATTTGCCGAATTCCCTAAATTGGATTCTCCCGAACACCTTCGCCTTTTCAGCGAGGGGCACCTGTGTCAGTTCTGGGTACGAACAACTGATATACTAATCCTTCCATATTTTCGTGCTACCCTTTCTCATAACATTTTTTCTAAGTTTCTTTTTACGCACCTTACGTTTTTTCTTTACAAAGAAAAAGGGCAGTTTCACGGGCCCTGGGACTCATCCGAAGCCGCCATACAGCAGCCCATTCGCGCATTCAACCGGTTCTCGTAATGAATACACTCCCCGGACTTCAACGCTTAACAATAACGACGGTTATTGTCAGACTATCCCAAAGCGTCTACAAAAGGTGCAACATCAGCTGGTTCCTGAATATTAACAGGATTCCCTTTCGCAAAGCTCTTCTTAAGACTTTACTTAGGATCGACTAACCCCCAGTAGATAAGCTTTACTGGGGAACCCTTGCCCCTTAGGTGGCTGGGACTTGACTAGAGAAGAAAGATCATAATCTCCACGTATGTTTCAATATGCACTTTGAAAGTTCATCCTCAGAGCACAGACATTTCTGTTCCGTTATTACAAATGCGCCTGACTTGTCTCCTGATTCATCAACAGTATATAACTCCTGTCTGAATAATCTGCAATACATTGAATCAGAGTATCCTGATGCTTCATCATTTTCTACTTTTATTTCTACGTCTGCTCTCAGGTATACATGACGACACTGTGACTCCAGTTGTTTTTGTACCATCCCTATAAGTTCTTGTTTATAGTCTGTTGGATTGTCCATAGCTTTGTCTCATAGTGGAAATCTTCTTAAACCTTCTTCACTATTTGTCACCCAGCTCTTGTGCTACTCCCAGCAGGATTATCATTCCAACAAGGTCCACCCCTCCTTACGGAGAAGCTTCTGCCCTTGCAGGACGCCTCCCTACCACTTTAACAAGACGAATCTTGCTAAAATCCAAGGTATCGGTAAACTGCTTAACCCCGTCCATTTTCAGCGCTCGAAACCTCGATGGGTCCGCTATTACGCGTTGTTTAAAGGATGTCTGCTTCTAAGACAACCTTCCCACTGTCTGAGATTTCAAACTACCTTCAGAATACTAAGCAATTATTTTGGGACCTTAACCTCAGTCCGGGTTGTTCCCCTCTCGGATACCAGAATTACTCCGGCACCCTCACTCTTGCCCGCGCGATAATGGATTCGGAGTTTGACAAGGTAGCTGGAGGTTTCCCTCCTTGGCTATCTAATCAGTGCTCTACCCCACTATCAACCAAAGACAAGGCTGTACTAAGATACATTTCGGGAGGAACCCGCTATCACCAGATTCGATTGGCTTTTCACCCCTAAACCCAGGTCACCCGAGTGGTTTGTACCAACATCGGTTGCGGGCCTCCATTCCACTTTCGCGAAACTTCACCCTGCCCAGGCTTAGATCATCTGGTTTCAGGTCTCAAAGCTGTGACTAAACGCCCTTTCAGACTCGGTTTCCCTACGGCTTCCACCTTGCCACAGCCATGAACTCCCTGCTCCGTTTTTCAAAACGGACGACAGTTTCTTCTCTCTTGCGAGAGCCTTAGCTGTCAAACTATAGCTGCCTGGGTTCAGGCTCTTTTCATTTCCTTTTACGGATGCTTTTCAGTTTTCCGTCACCGTACTATTGCGCTATCGGACTTGACGAGTTTTTAGAATTGGATCTAGATGAGACCCGCGTTCTGGCTCCAAATTCGAGGAACCATACTCTGGATACTTGGAATCCACTTTCCGGCCTTCCCTTACAGGACTATCACCTTTTATAGTGCCTCTTTCCAGAGGACTTCAGGTCAACCAGTTAAGCAGTGCCCAAGTCCAAACCCCACATTGCTATTCCCTTTCAGGAAAGCTTCGGTTTGTTCTCTGCTGCTTTCAATCGCCTTTACTAACAGCATCTCAATTGATTTCTCTTCCTGCGGTTAATAAGATGTTTCAATTCTCCGCGTTCGCTATCGTCCTTGCGGACGATTAAAAAATAGGATGTCCCATTCGGCGATGTGTGGTTCAATATCTGCATGCAATTTGCCACACCATTTCCCAGCTTACCAGGGCCTTCGTCGCCTGTCAAGCCAAACCATCCACCAAACAGCTTGGGAGCTAGCTATCTTTATCCTGGACCTATGATTGCTTCATTATAAAAGAGAAAGTAGTATCGAACAATCGAGAAGCGTCAAAGATGCTTCGGTTTGTTCTTCTTTCTTATCCGCACTTAACTGGCTAGAAACTAGCCAGCTGCGTTCATCACCTGATGAATATGATTTTTGATAGTGTCCAGAATCAGCCAGAATGTATCGAAAATATCTTCATCCATCCACCTGCTGCAACAACACCTTCTGCCACAAAGTGAAGCCGACTCTGAACAGCTTCGTGTACTTGACAGCTTTACTATGAGCAATTAAATATATAAAGGTTTTTAAGGGTTTCAGGGAAAAACCATTATGGAAATCCCAAAGATAAAGCAAAACAAATACATTGGCATGGTTTCTGCTGGACTGGGGATTATTGTCTTAATCACAGCCCCTGACATGCTCACTCTAACAGGCGGCTTGTTTCTCCTCGTCACCGGGGCAATCCTCTGGCGGATGAATAAGTAAGAATGGACTGGATGGGATTCGAACCCATGGCCTCCTGCTGTTTTGTTCCTTTTTGATTAAACTTTTTCAAAAAGTTTATTGCAAAGCAGGCGATCTTTAACGCAGTTGTACCGCTGATCTACCAGCCCAGTTCTATTTCCTTATTATGACTAGGTTTAAATAAATTGATTTATTTGGGAAAAAGTAGCTTTAAAAAGATACCATTTTGATGGAATAAAGGTGAATTAAAATGGAAGGTACTGTAAAGTTCTTCAATGAAGGAAAGGGCTTTGGCTTTATCACAGCTGAGGACGGAAAGGACTATTATGTTCACTCCAGCGGATTAAAAGAAGGAGTTAGCATAACAGAAGGCGACAAGGTGTCCTTTAAAGTTGTTGAGAGCGACAGAGGCCCAAGAGCTGAAGAAGTTGAAAAGGCTTAAATAGCGTTTTCTTCGTATCGTTGGCTATATTTGATTTTTGTATTCTTTATATTCTAATAACTACTTCGCAAGATTATCGAATCCTACGCTTCACTCAGAAGAAGCTGAAAGAGGTATGAGTATTTGGCAATCTATTGGTTGCACATAAAAAATTTAGGAGGTGATCCAGCCGCACGTTCCCGTACGGCTACCTTGTTTATCGAGTGGCAATTGGATACTCTTTCATCTCTATCAAATCAGTGTCAAGCCTAACACTTCTTCATCTCTGACAGATCAAACCGCCCATTAACCACTTTACGACTTAGCCCTCCTTGCAAAGTCTTGATTCAAATCGCTCTTCGCGAGCTTCACCAAGGCCTCACTCGGATGGCTTGACGGGCGGTGTGTGCAAGGAGCAGGGACGTATTCAGCGAAAGAATTCACGAAAGCAAAAACATCATCGTGCTGCAAAGACGAAATCATAGAATTTGCATTCATGATGACCTTCGCTTACTAGGGATTCCGGCTTCACGAGGGCGAGTTACAGCCCTCGATTCGAACTGAGCATAGGTTTAGGAGATTGGCTTCTCCTTACGGAGTCGCATCCCATTGTCCTATGCATTGTAGGCCGCGTGTAACCCAAGGAAATTTAGGCCATACTGACCTGCCGTAGCCTACTCCTTCCTCCCATTTAGCACGGGCAGTCCCACTAGAGTGCTTGCTTTCCGGAGAAAACAGTAGCAACTAATGGCATAGATCTCGTTCGTTTCTTGACTTAACAAGACACCTCACGGCACGAACTGACGACGGCCATGCAGCACTTCTCAGCTTGTCAGGTAACCCCTTCAGATTGGCCTCTTGCTAGACGATATTCTTAAAATCAATCTCTCTTTTTTCAGCTTATTTCTTATATATTTTGCTAATTTAGAGCACTTTTCACATCCGTTCCAACATATGTAATATCTCGGTTTCTGGTCTTTTCTATAGTTTCTTTTGGCGTAGATTACTTTTGTTGAAACTGTTCTGGTTTTCTTGCATAATTCACTCAGATCTTCTAATATTCCTTTGTTCACGAGCTCAATTTTTATGCAAGGGTAGCTATAAATACCGTATTTTGTGTGAAAAGTCTTAGTGAATGAAGTTCCTTCTGAATCTATCCACCCTCCAATATGGGAAAGTATAACAGATTCATCATTTGACCTCATTATATGTTTTGGTATTCTATCTCGATAGGTCTTGCCTTTACCAGCAGAATAGAATTTATTGAAGAGGGTTACTAAAGATTTAGACCTTACTACAGAATACCATGTATTTCTCTTTTTTGAATGCTCTATAGATATCTTGAAATCAAACAACTTCAAGAAAATCCGTTTAATTACGTCTATATGGAATTCTTTGTTTTTATCGGATATGGAAAGTGTGTATTGTTTTTTATTTTTTATAAAAATTGTTCCATCTCCGCCTATTACCCCTAAGATGTAAGCAAAATCTTCTGAATCAAAGATTTTCTTCATTTTAAATCACTGCTTCTTAACTAAGGCGAGAAAACCTTATCTGACTTTCGCTTTAGCGAAAGGAAGAATATGGTTTCCGAGCCATTGCTTGTGATTTAAAATGTATCTATAGGAGATTTTTCTGTTTTAAATCTTTTCCATCTAGCAAGATGTGACCCTCATTCTGCTGTCTTTCCTGGTAAGATTTCCGGCGTTGAATCCAATTAAACCGCAGCCTCCACCCCTGGTAGTGCTCCCCCGCCAATTCCCTTAAGTTTCAGCCTTGCGACCGTACTCCCCAGGCGGCCCGCTTAACACCTTCGCTACAGCACTACAGTTTCCCAAAGAAACCGCAACACCAGGCGGGCATAGTTTACAGCTAGGACTAACGGGGTATCTAATCCCGGTTGCTCCCCTAGCTTTCGTCCCTCACCGTCGAGCCCGTTCCAGTTGAGCGCCTTCGCCACAGGTGGTCTTTCATGGATTAAAGGATTTTACTCCTACCCATGAAGTACCCTCAACCTCTCCCGGCTCCAAGCCTGATAGTTTCTCCAGCAAGCCTTACGGTTTACCGTAAGATTTCACCAAAGACACATCAAACCGGCTACGGACGCTTTAGGCCCAATAAACGTGACTACCACTTGTGGCGCGGTTATTACCGCGGCGGCTGGCAACCGTCTTACCCACCACTTATTCGCCAAGCTGTTTAGACTTAACAAAAGAACTCGCAAAGCGAGTCCACTCAGGATTCCCTCATCACACTTTCGTGCATTGTGAAGGTTTCGCGCCTGCTGCGCTCCGTAGAGCCTGCACTCATGTCTCAGAGTGCATCTCGGGGCTATCGCTCTCACGACCCCTACGGATTATAGGTTTGTTAGGCATTTATCCTAACAACAGCCTAATCCACCGCAGTCCCATCCTTAGGCATCTTGCGACTTTGGGTGAAGAGGCATTCCAGCCATTATCACCTATGGAGTATTATTCGCAGTTTCCCACGATTATCCTCCACCTGAGGTTAGATTAACTACGTGTTACTGAGCAATTCGCCTTGTCTTACGACAATGACTTGCATGGCTTAGTCGAATCCTGATAGCAGTAGTCTCCGGCGGGATCAACCGGAATTGGTTAGGAAGCATAATTTATATTCCCTGCATCTACCAATAGAGTTCTGCCTACTCATACCTCAATCTGACATGATTATGAGTCATGCCGTCATTGCTGTTATGAAATGTTATGAGATCATAACGTCATTGCTCAAATCAGAGCTCATTCTGACATCTATTTAGCGTACTTTGAATGCCAAACAAACGCCACCCATCAATGCGGATTTGTGGTCCGCATCTCAAGAAATATGAATTCGTTCTATAACTATAAAAAGGTTTCGAGGAGCTGGGCTTTGTTGCATAAGTCAATAATTTCCCTTACTTCTGCAACATCTTAAACCTTTCTATTGAATCACCTCTCATAAATTCAGGCTCTATGCCTAATTCGTGGATTTCCTGAATGACCACACAGACATTATGGCATAAAACCTCACATTTATTAACTTTTCCCTGTTGAATAAGAAGTATATGACTGTAGACATAGAGCCTGTGATTTCAACCTACATGAAACGTGAGGTTGCTGACGACCAGCCTGCTCAGATAGAGCTGCATACACACTGGGAAGAATGGTATGGCACTAGGTTTTACACTACCTCGGTCTGTGATAGCAAAGAGTATGAGCGTCATGGTCGCATGTTTAAAAAACTTATAGCAAGCGTTATGTTTTTAGGCTCACCAGAAGATAAGCTTTTGGACGAGCACAAGACGATGGTAAAAAACTATAGAGATAAGGGCTACCAGATAATCAATGAGGATTACTCTCCTGAAATGCAGTATAAGCTTGAAAAGATTAAGCTTGAAAATGATAATCTTGAGAAGCTCCTGAAAGGCGTTAACATATCTGATGAGATAGTATAGTTCAGTTGCCCGAAAACTAGTTTTATTAACTTTTCCCTGCTGAATAAGAATCAGATGATTATGAACGAAGCGCCTGAGATTTCGACTTACATGGACCCCTGGTTTTTGGACAGTCAGTACGCGCGGATAGAGATATATACCGGGCAGGAAATTATTAATGGCAAGAAAATTTTCAATACCACGGTCTGGGGCAGCAAAGTGCATGACCTTGACACCCTGGTTAAAAAGAAGATAGCAGAATATCCTTTGGTTGACATGCCAGAGCATAGTGTTTTGAAGAGGCATGAGATAACAGTAGAAGAACGTATAAAGGAAGGCTACAAGGCAACTGATTTATATTACTCTACTGGGTTTGAAAATATTAAGCTTGGAGAAATATTGGAAGGGGTTGAGATACCGGATAAGATAGTATAGTTTAACGTATCTCGAACCCCTCGAACTCGTTGGTAGCTGCCTCCCATTCGACATCTATCTTCTCTACATGCGAATTAGGAGAGCCCTTCTTCAGCACTATTAGCATTGCTTTTACTGTTTCCTCGTCGCCTTCGATAACTGCCTCTACTCTACCGTCCGGCAGGTTTCTCACGAAACCAACAAGACCGAGCTTCTCTGCAATCTTCTGAGTGAACGCACGGAAGAATACACCCTGTACCATACCAGTCACAAGTACGCGGCAACGCATCATAAATAACCATCCTCTATCAAAGCAGGTATCATTAGCTTCAGGACATTTCCTATATTCAGCTCTTTGTAGTTGTCCCTGCTAACCCATATAAGCTCTTCTATCTCCCCGCTCGGCTCTGGCTCTTTTTCTGTTTCGCAGAAATAGGCATTTACTGTTACATCATCGTCACGAGTAGAAGCCCTTGCTGTAAAATTCCTGTAGAAGCGGCTTGACTTTATCCCAGTGCCTAATTCTTCCATGACCTCTCTTCTGAGAGCCTGGTCATCGCTCTCGCTACCCTCTCTTTTTCCGCCTGGTATGAAGAAGATATCCTCACCGCTCTCACGAGCAGCAAGCAGCTTCCTGTCTTTTATTATCACCGCACCGATTTTGTCTATCATATTATCGCCTGTCCTCAACTATCCTAACATTCGGAAATAGCAGATGGGATTTATTGCTACCTTTGCTGGGATAAATAATTCCTTTTCCAAAACAGCCCTTTTCGTCGAGTTCTTTGTAGCGTTTTATGAACCTGTCGTCTCCGTTTGTATTTTCATATTTCCCGTTTTCTTCTGTAATTGGGGATACGATATTAAGTCTGTTCCCAAGCACAGGACCAAAAATAGAATAGAGTTTGTCTCTTATTTCTTGTTGAGGACCTATATAGAATTTCCTTAACTGTTCTTGGTCAGCTACTCTTCTTCCATACTCAAAGACTACGGGTGTTTCTGATGCCTGGTTGAATTGTTCACCAGCGCCGTGAATAATTTCTACAGAAGAATATCCAGTTGCCTCATTACGCATCTCTTCTATAGCATTTTCATCATCGAGACGGCTGCCGGAAATCCTTACTACTAACGTATTCATTCCTACCACATGCAGGGGACGAGATTCGAACTCGCGAAGGCACTAAGCCACAAGGCCCTCAACCTTGCTCCTTTGGCCGCTCGGACACCCCTGCCTTTTCAGTAAGTATTTGGACAAGAAGGATAAAAACGTTTCCTACAGGCTCATTATATTCAGAAATACATCACTCAGGTATACAACAAGGATAAGGTTGAAGATAACTGCCAGCATCAGCCTCAGGATGTTTGGCGGTTTCCCGATAAAATAGTTGTCTATCAGCATTGTTGCCGGATATTTTATCGCTAGTGCAACTACCATGATGATTAACAAAGAGCTCTCGTTCATGAACCATGCAAGTGTTGCAATAGTTCCATCCAACAAATGATACGGCGTGGGCACAAAAGCTGGCCAGTCAGCCTGGGCAGCTGGCAGGTAGAAGCTCTTCATACCCTCTAGGAAAGGCAGCACCAGCAGCACAAAGAAAAAGCCTGCAAAAGGACCATAGGTTATCCCTATAAGAAGCATTGATATGGTGGTCAGCTCTATGCCAAAGCTTCCGAGGAACCATAAAAGGACCTTGTCAAACCATATTAATGCGAATATCACAGCAAGGGTTAACCCGAAAAAACCAAAAAAGATAAACCCGAACACCAGGCTTAGCGGTATTAGCAGATATCGTATGTGCATCTTATCAGGTACCCTATAATATGATTATAATAGAAAATAAAAAGGTGCTCCAGAAGCTATTAATTATTATTAAGGCAAGGATATAATTATGGACATTCTGTTATGGATACTGCTTGTTACGTTCATTAACGGCCTTGTTGCCTTTGTAGGCGCGTTTTCACTGTTAATGAGCAAAAAGATGCTTAGCAGGATAGTGTCAATGTTCGTGGCACTGGCAGCAGGCGTGATGCTGAGCGGTGCGTTCTTCCATCTAATGACAGAATCAGTTGAGATGATGGTGCCACTGACAGCTTTCACGTATTTAATGGTTGGATTTATACTATTCTTCTTGATAGAGAGGTTCCTTCACTGGCACCACTGTCATGAGGGGCACTGTAATGTCCACCCTGTAAGCTATTTAATATTATTTGGGGATGGCATCCACAATTTCATTGACGGCCTGGTTATTGCAGCCAGCTTTCTCGTAGACGTGCCGTTCGGGATAATTACCTCGCTTCTTATCATAGGACACGAGATACCGCAGGAGCTTGGTGATTTCGGCGTGCTTATATATAGCGGTTTTACAAAAACAAAGGCATTATTCTTCAATTTCTTGTCACAGTTAACAGCTGTGTTCGGCGGTATTGTGGGCTTCTTTCTTGCAGGCTCTATCAGCTTTGAGTTCTTGCTGCCGTTTGCAGCAGGTGGTTTCATATATATAGCTGCCTCTGACCTCATACCAGAGCTGCACAAGGAGTCTTCGCTTAAGAAATCAATGTTCCATTTCGTCTTCTTCCTCGCAGGCATAGCAATAATACTGTCAATCAAACTGCTTTTCAGCAGCTAAGCAGGATTTTAAGAAGTTTATGGCTCTATGGAGTAGCATGAAGGTAATAGGGGAGATAAAATATCGTAGAGACGATTCAGATTACATCTATGAACTGTTTAATCTTCCTGAACTTGATGAAAAAGCCGTAGAAGAGGCAGAATCTGATATTTCATTAACATTCGGTATTATAAACCATAAAAGTTTTGAGCCTACTCCAAACTTTCTGTTAGGCGTTTATGTTATAACAGAGTTCATGTCAGGTACAGAAAGAAAGGGGTTCATTTCTAAGAAAGACCCTGTTTACAACGGAACTGATGCTGAACAAGGCATGAGTAAGGTAGAAGATGGGTTGCGTGAATTGGCTCTTGAGGTAGCAAGGAAGCTGAAAATAGAAACACCAGAATTGCCCATTATACAGCAATACATGATGCCTACTAAATACTCCTTCAACAACCCGTCACAAAGTTGATTATGATATTGCCTGTTGAGTGAGCAACAATTGCAGGCGTGAGGTTTCTTTTGTCATACAAGTAGAGTATGCAGAATAACATGCCGGAGAAATACCTGAGGTAGTTCACGGTATAATGCTGGAAAACAAAGAGCAAAGACGTGCCTGTTATGCCTATGCTGATAATAACAAGCCTCAGAAACAACGGAAATTCTCTCTCCTTGAGCCTGAAAATGTATGCCGGCAGAGCCACGAACATAAAGCCGAAAAACAGGCCCCTCATTATCAGTTCCTCGCTGAACGGCACGAAAACAGCTGAGGAGATATATCCAGTAAGCTCGTTGTCAGGCGGAATAGTTTCTATACCGATGATACAGAACATGATAAGGTAAATAATGTTGATTAGTATCACCGGTATCATTATCGAGCTCCAGAGATTGTTGAACCTAAGCGTGCAGCCGGAATAGACCTGCGCTACAGGCTCCTTAATCCTGTCAGGCAGTCGTTTGTAGATTCTTCTTCTCAGAAAGAACAGGATTAGGTAAGCAAAGCAAATCAATAACGGTAGCGTATAATCTGCCATACTATTTATTAAGGATTGGTCTAATAAAAGCGTTCAGATCAGCAGTAGGCAGCAATGGCTATGGTTTTGCAGAAATCAGGATATACTGAGTATGAGTGGCAGCAGAATTCTGCTGTATGAGACTGGTTAAGTAACATGCTGCCTGCAAACAGGTCCCACTTGCCAGGCCTCTCGATACTGAATTTCTTTACTTCCTCTCCAAAGCTGACAGTGCAGTAATAGACTCCCTGTTCCAGTTCATCTGATAGCCTTATGAATCCGTAGATAGGACCTGTGCCCTGGCAAAGTTCACCAGAGACCCTCCACTCCATCTCAACATCAACATCACTGCCTCTAAGCCTGCATAACTCGCAGTCTTTTGGACAGGAACCGCAGTCTTCGTCGCCATTACATTGGCCATTGCCGCAGTATTCTGTTGGTGCCTGTTCATCAGCTACCAGAAGACCAGTTATAGAAGGGAACATAAAATAAGCTGCTATAATCAGGACTGCAATTATAATAATCAGGGCAATCTTGTTCATATGGACCCTAGTAGAATTTGTAGGAAAAGGTTTTAAGGCTTGACAGAGTTAACCTGCCGCACAGGCAGTACCGTCCCAGCATCTCTCACCGCAGTCGCAGATTTTTACATCATGGCTGTTATCAGGAGAACAGCCGCATGGCCCTTTCAAACATGTGTTTGGAAAATCACCTGTCTGAAGGCAGCAGTGAGCATTTGTAACAGTTCCACCTGAATTTACGCACTGCTCTTCTGCGGATACAGAAACACAGCCGCTGATTAAAACAATTCCAACAATTCCAAATAAAGCAACCAAAAGCTGTTTCATAATTATAATTAAACAGACAGTATTTAATATTTTAAACCAAATGGATATTTATGACTAAGGTTGGTGATTACATAGCAAAGCAGAAATCACCGCAAAAGGAGATTTGCAAGAAACTAAGAAGCCTCATCCTGAAGACTTTCCCAAAGATAAAAGAGGAGTTCAAGATGGGTGTTCCCTGGCTGGTATATTAAAGTTTTTAAGGCTTGTAAAGTGCTCACGCCTTCTTAAAGGCTTCACCCAAATAATAATCATGAAAGTTGATGATGCACTGACATTCGAGTGGCAGACTGCTAAACAGCTCATGGAGAAGACAAAAACAGGAAAGCCTCCTGTGGTATCGCGGCTAAACAAGCTCTATAACAACTGGCAGGTAATAGAGAAGAAGCGCGAGAACGGTGTCATGTATTACAGGCTTGTTAAGAGGAAGTAATTTTTTCTTGTGGCGCTAAAGGTCTTTATTTAAATACGCTGATATGTATTAGTTGGATTGTTATAGATGAAATACTTTTCTGATCTGCATGTAGACGAGAGAATAATAAAGGCTCTTGAGGAAATGGGCTTTCTCGAGATGACTGAGGTACAGGCTAAGGCTATACCTGAAGCACTAGCAGGCAAGGACGTGATTGTCCAGTCAATAACAGGTAGTGGCAAGACTGCTGCATTTGGCGTGCCAATTTCCGAGAAAACAGAGCACGGCAATGGCATCCAGGCAGCTATCATATGCCCTACGCGCGAGCTGGTCAACCAGGTCAGCGCAGAAATGGAAAAGTTCGGTAGTAACAAGCATTTAGAGACGGCAATGATTTTTGGCGGCGTTTCCATAGAGCCGCAGTTCCACAAGCTGAAGCGCGCTGATATCATTGTTGGTACGCCTGGCCGTATGCTTGACCACATGCAGCGCGGCACGCTGAATCTAAAAAGCATAAAAATCCTTGTGCTTGATGAAGCAGACCGCATGCTTGATATGGGTTTCATAGATGACATAAAAAGGATAATTTCCCAGACGCCTGAAAACAGGCAGACAATGCTGTTCTCTGCGACAATGCCTAGTGAGATTGTGTATATTGCAAAAAGGTTCATGAAAAACCCGATAAACATATCAGGAGAGAAGTACGTTAGCAAGCATCTGCTGAAACATTATTATTATGATATAAAGCAGGAGGAGAAGATATCGCTTTTGGAGTACCTCATAAAAAGGGATAAGCCCAGTCTTGTACTGATTTTCTGTGCAACACGGCATATAACAGACTTTGTTGCAAACGAGCTTGTTCGTTGCGGTATACAGGCAAAGGCAATACACGGCGGCATGGAGCAGGGCAGGCGATTAAATGTGTTAGAGGGCTTTCATCGCGGTAAGCCGCGCATTCTTGTTGCTACGGATGTTGCTGCACGCGGCCTTGACATAAAGAATGTATCCCATGTCTTCAATTACGACGTGCCGAAAACAGTGGAAGATTACACGCACAGGATAGGAAGAACAGCGCGCTTTGGAAAGAGCGGGGAGACAATCTCGCTGGTCAGCAGGGAAGATCACGAATCATTCAGAAAGATTGTAAGATACGTGGACGTAGAAAAATCTGAAAAGCCGAATGACTTCAGGTCGCGCAGGGTATTTTTCAGGCGGGAGCGAAGCTTTGGCAGAAGGCCTGGGCAAAGATTTGGTCAAAAAAGGCCTGGTTTTAAACGATTTAGAAAAGGCTTTCAAAAGAGGCGCTTTGACCGCTAGTATGCCTGGTTTACAGAAAGCTTGTTCCGGGAAGATAACTATCTTTTTTTCTTGAAACTGATAAGACTGTTTGCCAGTGCTAAAGCCAGAACTATGCCGACAAACATAAGTATGATAGCAGGCCCTCCTTCGTCATGTACATAAAAAAGATAGCTTAACACCAGCAGTGCGATGGCCATTATAAGAACACTTATCGTTTTTATCGCATCTGACATAATAGATTATTCATACTAAAGATTTTAAGCTCGTTTATTCTCCATCACAGATAACTTTAAATACTTTAAGTTAGAAATATATAACGTTAGAAATAGTTAACGTAATTGAAATATTAATAAGGTAATGGCGATGTTGAAAAAAACGAAGGATAAATCAGGGATTGGCATTGGAATTATAATTGTAGCTTTAGTAATGATGACCCTATTTTTGTACCTAATGAACGCAGGTGATATCGAATTAAGTGAAATCTTTATGGTTGGCATAGTCTTGATGATAGTTGCTTTTGCAATGTACACACTCTTGGATAGAGTAAGGAATGTCAGAGCAGGGCTTCCTGTAAAAGATGAGATGGAGAAAAAGATTAACTGGAGAGCGGGATATTACGGTTTTATCGCTGCTATCTGGGGCGCGGTCTTTGGTCCACTTGTGATTGATATTTTATTTGGGTATGAACTTGAAGGGAGCCGTGTCACAGCGTTAGTTGTATTGGTATCGGGCATCACGTTCGTGGTATCCTATCTATACCTGAGAAGAAAAGGCATTGAGGAGTAGGTGATATGAATAGAAAGCAATTAGGAAAGTGCAAGGCGATGATAGGGGTATTCATAGGCATCACAGTTGCTGTGTCCGTTTCAGTAGGAAACGTATTTCCAGCACTGGCTGCAATTCTTATAGGAACAGCTGCAAGCTATATCTGCAGCAGGAGAATGACAGAAGTGGTTAACGACGAAATGATTTACAGGATAAGTGAGAAGGCGTCAAGACGGGTTGTTCAGATATTCACGCCAGCCATAGCTGTTATCGGCATGGTAATTATAACACTAGAGGATTCTTATCCTGGTTTATATTCAGTCGGCATGGTCTTGACGTACCTAGCATGTAGTCTTCTGATACTATACATGCTTTTTTACAGTTACTATGGCAGAAAGGGCGTGTGATGCACCATGAAGACTAGGATAAAGGAGTTCCGCGCAAGGCACAAGCTAACCCAGGAAGAGCTTGCAAGAAGAGTAGGTGTCCGCAGGGAAACCATAATATTTCTTGAACAGGGCAAGTACAACCCCTCACTGAGGCTGGCCTATGATGTAGCAAAGGCGCTGAAAACAAAGATAGATAAGCTGTTTATTTTTGATGATTAATAATCAGTAGGTGGATTTATTGTATTTAAATATCTTTCCCGTGTAATCTTTAATTGTAGGAGTTGGTTCTTGGAGAAATTCGTAGAATTAATTCTTGCCGGTTAGCAAGAATTAGGCAGCGCCTAATTGATGGCTAATTGAATAAAATAAAAGAGGTATTGAAATGGAAGGTAGATTCGGGGACAGAAAAATGCACAAGGCAATCTGTGCTGAATGCAAAAAAGAATGTGAAGTCCCGTTTGAGCCACAGGAAGGAAGACCTGTGTATTGTAGAGAATGTTTTGCAAAGAGAAGAGGCAGATAATTACTATTCTTTTTTAGAATGCAAAGTTCTTGGATTTATTTTTTCTTTTTATACATAATTTTTCTTTAGACACGCTAGAATGGAAAATTATATATTAGACTGATTATTATATATATAGGAGGTTTTTGAATGAAATTGGCAATACCATTGATTGTTCTGTCAATAATGGTTGTTGTAGTAGCAGCCCAGAGCTCTCTAACAGCATCCCCAAAAGTAACTGCCTACGTGATACTTGGCAAGGGAATAGCAGCAAACCCAGACGATACCATGGACTTCATGATAGCAAAGTTCGGCATCGGAAAGGTCAGTTACAGCACTGCAGAGGAAGTAATAGGAGTGCTGAAGCTTGACGAAGAGCTGTACAGGCTTAGAGCAGTGGTCATAGAAGAAGGCCATGCTACAGGCAGTATATATCGAAACAGCAGCGAGGCAGGCTCTTTCGATGTATATTCTGTTATGAAAGGCGATACAGAAGTATGGGCAGGCAAAATGCTTCTTTACGAAAAAACCTATAACCTGTATGTAATAGAAGGGGTCAGACCTGTAAAGGCTTCAGAGCTCAGAGCGCGCGTAGTAGAGTATTGTACAAACAACGAAGATGCCAACTGCAGAGATAGATTACAAAACTACTGTGAAAACAATCCTGACGATTCAAGATGCAGGGCCCTTTTCAGGGCATGGTGCCTGCGAGCTGACAATATGGATGACACGCGATGCAGATACGAATTCAGGAACTGGTGCAACGAGAATCCGAGAAACGAATATTGCATTCCGTTTGCACTGAACCGTTCAAGGCTATATTGCGAAGAGCACTCAGACTCAGCTCTTTGTGAAAAGATTGCAACTACTGCAGCAGATATATGCGAAGAGACTCCAGATAACCAGGGATGTGCCAAGGTACAGCAGCTTGTAACAAGGGCGCAGAAGCTCCTGCAGAATGCCCAGGCAATAAAGACCAGGATCATGAACATAGCAGTCACCGCCTCACTAAGGGTAAGGGCAGCAACAAGCGCTGATGTTGGAGGTAGTTAGATGCTAAGGCTGATTTTAATAGGGCTACTGTTATCAGTTGCCTTTATCAGCGGCTGCACGCAGATTAGCGAGACAGGCACTTTAACCGAGTCGCAATTAGATGAAGCAACTGGAACGATAGAACAGGAGATGGAAAACGCAATAGATAACATCAATCTTGAGGAACTTGAGAATCTGATAATAGAATAATTTTTCTTTTTTACTTCTACTTTTATATAAACATCCGCTAGATGCTCCGTCCGAGCAGAAATAACCCAAGTGCAATTCTCCTTTGATAATAGGTGCCCAGAAAGGATAAAAAGCTTATTTATTCCACAAGCCTTAATTGTCAAATCGTTTTTCTAATCTATGCTTCCATAGATAAAGAATATAGAATGGACTGTTCTTTTTTCTAAGCAATTTAGCCTTTAAACTGTTCCATGAATATGCATCTATGAAGTTCTTAGGCTCATAATCCTCTATTTCTCTTACACTCGAATTGATATCAGGTCTTGACATAATTAGATAACATCGGAGAAAAGTTTTAATATATATCTAAAGGCCCAAATTTCTAATTGCTTTTACTATAAACTTATCGAATTGATTGAATAATACAAAGCCCACAATAGCTAAAGCGAAAAAAGTAATAGCTCCCTCTGAAGAAAATATGTCAATTGTTACTTCTCTAATAAAGAATAAAAGACCTG
>Ga0315554_1000153_pt1 | contig 37247 bp, 11 predicted proteins | sample SalMarSW160370MG_FD_202114 | JGI IMG/M metagenome (GOLD analysis project Ga0315554, IMG submission 202114) | Salt marsh sediment microbial communities from the Plum Island Ecosystem LTER, Massachusetts, United States - Salt Marsh Sediment SW1603-70 ...
TGGCAGATACTGTTGGTTATCTGACTCCTGAACACGCATATGACTTTGTTTCTGAGCTGAAGGATATACACGAAGACCTGGGAATTCACATGCACAATGATCTTGGACTGGCAACTGCTAATACACTGGCTGCTATTAGGGCTGGTGCAAAATGCTTTTCCGGAACCTTTACAGGCATAGGAGAAAGGGCAGGCAATGCCCCTATTGAGGAGGTGTGCATTTCCCTGAAATACCTTTACAAAAAGGAATTAAATGTGAAGTATGAGAGGATAGCTGAAATCTGCGACCTGGTTGAAAAGTACTCCGGCATTGCTCTCCAGTCTCATAAACCCTTGGTTGGAAAAAATGCCTTCTGCCACGAATCCGGAATTCATGCAGATGGTGTGATAAAATACCCAGCAACATACGAGCATGTTGAACCAGAGACAGTAGGCAGGTCGAGATCTTTCTTTTTTGGAAAGCATACAGGCCGGAATGTACTCCGCCATTTCTTAGGCAACATGGATGAAGAAACAATACTTAACATTCTAACAAAAATAAAGACCATCGCACAAAACACCAAATACGTTTTCTCTGAACGTGAGATTGTCGAAATCTCCAGGAACATGCACAAGAATAAGTTGGTATCGTATGTTGACAATAAGTAGAAAAATATGGCTGATATATAAAAGGCTTCGTACAGCCTTTGGTGTTACGCTTGGTTTTATAGTCATATATGCTGCTTACACCAATAACTTCAGCCTGGCAATACTGCCGATAGCTGTCGGTTTATGCTCAATTCATCTCTTCGGCGATTTGTATAATGATTACATAGATTATAAGCAGGACGTAAGAAACCATAGAAAAGACAAATGGATAGTTTCCGGGCTTATTTCCAGAAACAGCATGAAAAAGGTTTTTCTAGTTACACTAACAACAGGCCTGATAACCCTAGTCTTTACCAATGTCTATATCTTTTTATTAGGGCTGGCTTATTCAGCTGCGTTGATTTTATACTCAAATCCGAAAATAAATCTAAGACGATATGATTTTCTGGCCTACGCCTTGATAGGACTTCCGATAGTATTTTTCCCTATAACATTTAATACATTCTTTAACAGGAGCTTTACACAATTAGATCTTTTCTTCATGCTGTTCGCCTTTTCCCATTATGTTTACCTATGCTGCCAGAAGGATTCTACAGACACTGCAGATGAAACAAACATCTTTATTAAAAGAGGATGGAGAAATGCCTCTTTGATCTGCATATTTTTTGCTTCAATAGCTTCCCTCTCATTGCTGGGCTTGTCTGTTTTTTCTACAATATTGATTTTTGTATGGGTAATTCATGTCTTTTCAAAGAGCCTGAATTTGTATAAGATAACCAAGCATGATATAAACAGAACACTCAGGTCACGATTGATTCTGTCAGAATTTCTGACACCCTATTTATATGGATTAGGTGTTTTAATTGCTTTGTGGAATATTTTCTAAACTAAAAGATTTTTCTGGTTTTGTAAGGCTTAGGCTTAGTTTTTTTGGTAGTTTTTTTGGTGTAGTCGGGTATATAATGTTTAACCCACTGTCTTTGAATCTGATACCTGTATTTTTAGGGTGTTTTTGCACCCTGGCTTTATTATTCTCCTGTAAGAAGATAAGAGATATAAGGGCAGGCCTTATCAAAGACAGACCAGACGCTCTAGCAACAAGAAAAACAGGCATCTTGCTATTGGTTATAATATTTTTAATTGGATTTGTCTCATCCCTGTATTTATCCTACACGTCTTTATTTTTTTATTCATCCATGGTTTTTATTGCTGTTGCCTATGGTTTTTTTCGGTTGAATATGCGTTCCTCAAGCCACCTTTATAAAAACCTATATGCTGCTTTTGGTTTACCGCTTCTTTTTCTGTTTGGTGCAGGTACTTTCAATCTAGAAACAATTTTTTATTATTTACTATTTTTCATCTTGCTATTTCCAGGTGCTATGATAGCTGATCTAAGGGATTATAAAGAAGATATAATCACCGGTAAAAAAACAGTGCCTACTGTTATAGGGTATGCAAAATCAAAAGCACTCGTATGCTCAATTTTATCAGTGTTTGCTTTATTGGTTTTCAGTCTGTATATAATACCGTTTGTTTTATTTGGTATGTTTTCATTGCTTATGGTTTTACTGGTATCAATGAACAGGCCAAACCACGCACATCTTTCCGGGGCAGTATCGTTTCCAATAAGCTTCTTGTGGATATTGGTTACAGTCTGATCCGAAATATGTAAGTTTATTTTATAGGGCAATCTACAGACAGTAGACTAATTTTAGAAATCTATATGATAATTTTACATCACTTATTGAATATTTGTCAATGGTCCATAGAAATCCCAATACAAACCTTGCAAGGAAATCAAAATTATCCTTTTTACTCTGCAGGCCGTAAGGCGGGTTACGAATAGACACTACTATTTTGTCATCGTCTATAGCCGTGCTTACCAATCCCCATCCTGTAGTCTGGAGAAAATTCTTTAACAGCGTTAATTTTACTTCTGACGATGCATCCTTCATAATAATATCTTTGAATAAATCATATGATATGTGAGCTACCCTTTCAGTAGGTATTTTATTATTAGCTATCAAATGAAAAAACGTAGGCTCTGTGGAAACCAGAGGCTTACCCCTGAAATATACCCTATTTTTTATTATCGTAAAAAACCCTCCCTTTATTGCACCCTTTAGTTCAAACCCCCTGGTTGGAGAAAAGGTGTTTAGTTTGTTATAAAATTCCTTATTTTTAGCATCAATGCTCAGACGGGTTTTTCCCCTAACCCGGATGACATATTTACAAGATTTAAATGTTTGGATATTCTCTATACATTCTGCCTTATGGTCAGAGAGTGCACTAACAACCCCTTCAATAAATCCGGTACAAAATTCATTCTTGCCTATTATCCGGGATATCAGTTCATTCTTTGTCTCTATGATTATTATGTCTTCTCTTTTGGTTGCATGCAAATCATCAAGAACCCCGATATTGGTCCATAATATTTTTAAAACCCTATTCAGAAATAACATCAAAGGCAGCTTTCTTAATGCGCTGGGCATCAATAAATAAGACCCAAGAATTCCATACTTTCTACAGATTTTTCTTACCTCCTTGCCATGTCCCTTGCTCTCGCACTCTTTTACGTAATTTGCGAGAATATCCTCAGGAAAGAGAACACTCCTCCTGCTTCTTACCTTGAATTTGTTAAGAACTCTGCCAACCGATACCTCCATTATATTTTTTCTCAATGATTCAGAAAGCCTCATATGATTTAATTAACATTTCAGTTATAAAATACATTACATAAGAATTACGAGTAAAGAAAGCTAGATTACCTTTGTTTTAGTCAGCCTGATACTTTTCTTGTCAATGACAAACTCGTGCGCAACCCTTGGATCAAAGCTGCTGTAGCGAAGCTTGTAGACCTGAAGCACCCTTTTTGGTTTTTCTTCCAGTTCCAGGAAACTCAGTTTTATGACACCATCAGCCTCGAATGCCTCGCCGTTACCACTGTCTATATCATCGCCTTTGGTTTCACACAAAAGCAGGCTGCAGTTGGTCTTTTCCTTGAGATAGCGTATCAATTCAGCTAACTTTAGCCTGTAGTCTTTGGAGTCTGATGCATGCATGAGGAGCTTGTTTAAATTATCTATAACTAATTGATCAATGTCAGGATAGACAACAAAAGTATTGGTAAACTCCTCCAGGCTTGACTTTTCGTCAAGCAGGATATACTTAAAGACCAGGTTATTGTTTATGTAATTATCATAATCTTTAAGGCTTTCAATTGCTTTGCATGCCCTAAGAAGCTCTTCTTCTGTTTCATTCAAAGACACGTAACAGCAGCGTTTACCGGATTTTGCACCCTCGAGCAGAAAGTTCAGTGAAAAAAGCGTCTTGCCGCTGCCAGCATCCCCAGAAATCAGCAAAACAGTTTTTTCCGGGAAACCGCCGCCCAATAGCCTGTCAAGATCCTTAAGCCCTGTTTTTACAGTGTACATAAGCATCACAGTGATTATGTTTTAGGTGTAAATCTGGGTATATCTTCTGATTCCTCAAGCTGGATTATCAGGTACTTGCCGTTTTTTATCTTTACAATCTTGCTCAGGACCCTTTTTGATAAACTCTCTACATCATTTCTCCTAAGAACCTTATTCGGCAGCATTATTCTATTACTATTGCCTAGGGTACCAGTAACCAGTGTCGTATCAAGGGAAGCTACCGGAAAAACCAGCAGATCCTTCTCGCCATTAAATAACTTGTACTCCTCCTTGGAGATTTTTAAGGTCAGCAATGTCTTATTATTTTTAAAATCTATGGACTCTATACTGGCCATGTTTATACTTATTGGCAGAATATTTAAATAATCATCTATATAAGTTTAGGATTTAAAAACTAAAAATGCGGGATTTCATCTCTACTATTGCAAAGAAAAAGCTTCCTGGAAAGGAAACCTTCGAAATACTAACAAAAAATCATTCGCACGACACAATTTCACTGGGCATGGGAGAACCGGATTTGCAGCTGCCTGAAAACATCTTCGACTGCTGTGCAATGAAATCAGAATATTCACCACCCAGTGGAATCCAGCAGCTAAAAAATGCGATTTGCAGGAAACTGGAAAAAGAAAACAGGATTTCAGCACAGCCAGAGAATATTGTAGTAACCTGCGGCGCCACAGAAGGCTTGTTTTTGTCTGGTCTGGCTACTGTTAACCCAAAAGACGAGATAATTATACCAGACCCCACATTCATTATATTGCGTTCTATGTTTGAGATTTTCGGCAGCAAATCAGTGCCTCTACAGCTAAGGGAACAAGAGAAGTTTAAACTCAATACCGATGATATGAGAAAGGCTGTAACAAGCAATACAAAAATTATTGTGCTGAATTCCCCTTCCAACCCAACCGGCGCTGTATTTGATAAGAAGCTTTTGGAAGAGGTTGCAGACATAGCTATTGAGCACGACCTGCTGGTTTTTTCAGATGAGGCATATGAGAACCTGATCTACGAAGGGCATCACAATTCCATAGCAAGCCTTAATGGCATGATTGACCGCGTTGTTTCATTCTATACCTTTTCAAAAACCTGGGCAATTCCCGGCTTCAGGTTGGGTTATCTCTGTGCACCACCAGACATTGCCCAATCAATAACAAAATTACATCCTTATACTACAATCTGTGCACCAACAATCTCTCAGATACTCGGAACCTACCTTCTAGAGAACTCAGACAACCTAAGGCATCATATAGTTTTTATGAGAAACGAATACAAAAAAAGAAGGGACTTGATCGTCAGGCGGCTGAATGAATTAGGGCTCAGGACTATGAACCCTGAGGGAGCTTTCTACACCTTCTCGGATATCTCATCCTTTTCAGGCAATAGTATTGCCTTTGCGAATACGATCCTAAAGAAGGCAAAGGTTGCTGTTGTGCCTGGATCAGAGTTCGGGAAATACGGCGAGGGCTATGTCAGATGTTCGTACACAGTGCCTATATGCAAAATAGAAGAAGCAATGAACCGCATAGAAAATAATTTAAAACACCTGAATTGTTAATGTCTTTATATCCGAGAAGTTAATAATAATATGAAGAGATTTCTGATAGACATTTCCTTACTACTTATTCTATTATTTTCAGCGCACTTACTTTCCGTGACCACAGGCCTTCTTGCTGGTGAGGTGAACATCAGCATACAGCAAGTTACTGACGGAGAAATAACAATGTTCGTATACGAACCAGTGCTGTTGCCAGGACAGAACCAGACCATACTTGTAGAATTTACAAATACAGGAACCACAAATTACACAGCAATGATCGAGGAGAACATATACTTTTATGATAACAACAAGCTCAACCTCACAAAAGAATTCTTTGACACAGCTGTTCCTCTGCACCCTGGCATGAGAAGATCATTCACAACATATTACATGCCTCCTAACATCGGTACGTATTACATTCAAATAAAAGCACATTACAGCACAAGGATAGAAAGGGTATGGGGAGCATTTGCCGTAGTTACTGAAACACATTATGAGGAGCCTTCTCCAGGAGGGCCAGCACAGGTACCTGTAATAGTCCAGGGCGTGCCTGCCATGAGCCTTGAATACCCTGACACTGTAAAAGTATTTCAGAACCAAAGCCGTATAATAAATATTACAGTCAACAACATAGGGGAAGCTGATCTATTTCATCTAAGGCTTTACGTCTCTGCAACAGAGGATATAGAAATAGACGTGTCACCAAAGGAGATATACTCTTTATCAGTAAATTACTCAACCATGTTCCTTGTCATGGTTTATATTCCTGAAGACCTTCCGCTAGGGCAGTATCTTTTAAATCTCGAGGTTGTAAGCGACAAGAGGAGGGAAAGCGGTGAACTAACATTAGATGTATTACCTGTAATGACAATAGAGGATATCTATGACAGGCTTCTGAATTACGAGTACCTGATACTTCTAATAGAGACCGACATAATCTCAGCCTCTCTTAGGGGGTTTGATGTAACCTTGGCAGAGCAAAGCCTTGATAACGCAAAGAGAAACCTTCAGGATGCAAGGGATCATTATAATCTGGAAGAATATGATCTTGCAATAAAAGAGTTAGGTGATACAGAAAGAGACATCATGGAAGCTGTTTTCCAGTTGCATCATGCCATGTTTGTTTTATATGGCATATCAATACAACTGTCTTTGTTCATTGTTATATTGCTGGCTATAATTATAATAATTCTGCTGTATATATATCTCAGGAGAAAGAGAAAAGAGAAAAGACCGAAACTCTTACGGGAAGTAAGTGAAACATAAACTTAAATTAGCACCAGAGCCATAATTATTATGGGTTTATTTGGTCCGTTCATGTACAAATCAAAGAACAACCAGAGATTTTGGCTTCATGTGAGAGAGAGGGGAAAACAGAAATTATTTTATTTTTCAAGAGAACGCGAAGGGGCCCTGAATTATCTGCCAAAGGGATTTGAGGTACATGAGAACCCAAAAACAGGTATGCCCATGCTCAGGAAAAGTAGGGGAGGTTTATTTGGTATTATAAAGGAGCTTAGGCCTGCTAAAGAAAAAGAGACAGAGAAAGAGACAGAGGAAGAATGATCATGTCAAGAATCATTGGAATTGTATCTGGAAAGGGTGGAGTTGGCAAGACCACTCTAGCGCTTAATCTGGGGGCTGTTTTATCCCAACACTACAAAAGAAATGTTACAGTAATAGATTGTAATGTAACCTCTTCTCATCTAGGACTACACCTTGGTATTTACAACCACCCTACAAGCCTGAACAAGGTACTGAAAGGTGAGTTAGGCATGGAGAAAAGCAGTTACCAGCATTCCACTGGAATGAATGTAATACCTGCTTCTGTTCACCTTGAAGACCTTAAGGGTGTTGATATAACGAATCTAAGGGAGAAAATAAAAGAAATGTCTGATGAAAACAGCATAATTCTTCTGGATTCTGCACCTGGCTTTGGCAGGGAAGCCATGGCTGCAATAAGGGCAAGTGATGAAATACTCTGCATCACCAACCCGTACATACCTTCTATAATGGACGTTGTAAGATGCAGGAAACTTATAAGTGCCATAGAAAAAAACCATCTGGGAATAGTTCTTAACATGGCGAACAGGGAAAAATACGAGCTTACAAAAAATGAGGTGGAACAGCTCTCCGGCATCCCTGTTATATCTTTAGTTCCCTATGACAAGAATGTAAACAAAAGCCTTGCCCTGAAGACACCGGTTACAATTCTTGATGCAAAAACACCTGCCAGCAGGGAGATGTTCAGGCTGGCAGCAAGCCTGATAGGAGAGGAATACAAAGCCAAGACAGGCTTAATCGATTTCTTGAAGAGCGGTTTAGGCCTTTTTTAGCTTCTTTTCTATCTCAGCCAGTTTAGCTTCCACACCTTTCCTAATCTCATCGTAAGCCTTGTTGCTTATTATTTTTTCGTTCTTCTCTCTTTCCAGTACTGCCAACACCCTTGACAACTTATTCTTCTCTTTTATCAAATCCTCTTTATTGACTTTCGGTGCCAAGAATCTTTTCATGTGAGTTAATTCCAGAACCTGGGCAAGGCTCTTCTTCCTCTTTAATATGTATAATGAAGAGAGCGCAACAGCTGCACAGGTTGATATGATAAAGAACAGCCATAACGGAAATTCAAAAACCTCTACCCCTGTCAGACCCAAAAGAACCCTTGTTTGCTCGATAAGGTTTTTGGCATTAGATACGTTATCTAGTGCTTCATCAAGGTCATCCTTTTCAAGGTTTTCTTCAGCAAAGCCTATCTCGGTTTGTATTTCTTCTATCATCAAATAGATAACTGAAACGTTCTTTCCCTCCCTCTCAGCTATCCTGGTTTCTATGATAATATCCTGTAGATCCTCTTTCAGCTTTTCTATCTCTTTGAGCAGAACCTCTTTCAATGATTCGTAAATGCTTATCTCCATTAGCTTTTGGTCGCTCTGGGTGCTTGAACTGGCTATCAGGCGCGCTTTGTATACGCCAACCTGTGCGTCTTCAGGAATACGGAATGTTATAAGGAATACCGAAGAGTTCCCTTCTGGCATGAGCTTATAGCTCTCTGGAGTTACATTATACCAGTCTAATGGTATGTCCAGTAAACTAATAGTAATATTACCAAGATCAACACCTCCTATATTTTCAACAACAACGCTCTCTATTTTTACCATACCAGGAGCAAGGCTTACGTTACTGTTATACTTCGATATGAGGATGCCTGACACAGGCTCGATTGGTGTTACAACCTCGCCTGTTGGAGGATAACCAGGCGGACCAGGTCCTGGTATTATTGTTGTTGGCGGTGCTGGCAGTCCTTCTATTACAATAAAGCTTGAATTTGCCGAAGCAGGAGGCTGAACATAATCATAAGTTGCCTTTACATTCAGTATGTAATCCCCAAGTGGCTGGTCAGAATATATGTAAACGCTTCTTGTAAAGCTCTGGTTCATCAATGCAGGCGTGTATACGGACTCTGCTGCATAGTAATAGGAAGTAGCACCCCTGGAGACCCAGTATTCTAGATAAACATCTTGAGATACCACTCCCTTATTTTCTATGGTTATTAGAAAGTCAAGGTATTCGCCCTGTCTTACTTCATTTTCCATCAGGCTTATTCTGACATCATAAGGCCCGCCTCTGCTGACCCTGAACGCCTTTAGCTTGGTTGTTCTGAATTCATCCTGGACTGCTTCCAGAACCGCTAAAAACATACCAACCGGTGTGCTGGCCCCCATGGCATGATCAAAGCTATAGAAACCCTTGGATTCCCTATCTATGGGGTTGGAGGTTGTAAGGTTGGCAAACAGGTATATGTTATCAGCAGGATCGTAAACAGTAAGGTTCAACTCATCCGGATCAACAGGGCTGCCTTCACCGTTGTATATAAGAAAGCCGAATTGCATCGTGTTATCTGGATACCAGACAACAGTTGTTTCTATGTCAGCAAACAGGCCACTTACAGTTATTGTTCTTTCTTTTACCTGGAAACTGCTGTTTGTCTTTATAGTAATATTCTTGTTTACAACATCATCATAATAGCTTGAATTTGTGGTTAAGGTGTAATTGCCAACAGGAACATCCGAGGACAGGGTAAAGGTTGGCAGGGGATATATTATACCATCAGAATTGGTCTCTTCTGTTGCGTAGTATGACATATTGTTGTTAGAGTCGTATATATAAAGCACTACGCTAATGTCTGACAAGCCGCTGCCGTTAATATCCTTGGCTGTATAATATATTGATCCGGTGTCACCCTGCAGGTAGCTTTCAGACAACGTATTTGCTGTTACAATAAGTTTCTTATAAACTGATAAATTCACTGTCAGGTTCCCTACATTTCCTATATTATCTTTTGCAGATATCGTCACTTGGTATATCCCTCTTTCTGTGGTATTTCCGAAACTTTCATTCATATCAGGATATCTTTTATACCAGGTTGATAATATAATACCAGACCCAAATTCAGATGTGTTCGTCATGTTTGTCTGCTCGCTTGATCCATTTGGTCTTGTAACATTGACCATGACCCATTCGATTCCGCTATCAGACCTGTCGCTTATATTAACAAAGAGTTCCACATACTCGGTCTGGGCTATTGAGTCAGGCATGACGGTCATGTTAATAATAGGGGCCTGGAAAGGAAGCAGAGTTACTATTAAATTCATCTTATCAGGATCTGCATCTGCCTGAACAGCGTCTATTGTGAAATTGCTTATATAGGTTGTCATATTATCGCCAGTTATGTTGTAAAGAACAGAGAAAGTGTAATTAGCGTCCTTCCCTACAGTAAAATTGGTTACATTAACCTCTGTATGGTTTCCTGTCTGCGGCGTTATGGTGAAGTTTATCATAGCGTTCCCGAGATTTATTACTGTCACCTCGCATGCAGTTCCTTCAGGAGGCGACTCCACTTTCTGGCAAGAGGTCTGTGACATATTCCAGGTTCTGTTTATTGGTACTGTTACATAGAGCGTGAGATACTTGTATCCGTTGTTGGAAGAAGATATATTTACAGTGCCGTTATAGGTCCCTGCTGAATAGGTCTGAGGTACTGTAACATTCACAAAAACAGTTTGATTCTCTCCAACTACAATACTTGCTATGCTGGAAGGAGTGAACTCAATACTGAAGTTCTGGCAAACCTCGCCAGAATAACAATTAAAATTAACACCCTGCAGATCGTCATTACCAATAGAGAATACAGTAAAGTTGCCTATCTCAGTTTCTATTCCACCAGAGACAACTCCGGATATGTTGGACTTGCTTATATTTATTTTTGCATTTGAAACAATTGTAACATTGAACTGAATTTCATTAATGCTGGTAGAACTGTCAAGGTTTGTCCAGTTTACACTTATGTTTACAGGATAGGTTCCAGGCAGGGTCCCGTTGGATATTGTTATTTCAAAATATTTTGAACAGGTCTCGTAGCTTGTTAGATTTCCGCAGTATTCTGATGTTGAATTAGCTGCCCAATTAAAAGGCATGGTTAACGTTACATTGGTATATAAAGCAGTGCTGTTGCCAACGTTGGTAAAATTGGACATTAGTAAGAACGTTTCATTATCGTCCTGAGTTACATTGTAAGCGTCATAATCTGCTGGAAGCGTTGCTATAGTTATATTGGTTCTAGACGGGATTGTTATCTCCAGAAGAAACGTATCATAAGTATTATTAGCAGAGACATTTATAGATGCATTGTATGTTCCTGCAGGATACAACAAAGGTACTGTAACATTCACAAAAACAGTTTGATTCTCTCCAACTACAATACTTGCTATGCTAGGCGGAATGAATTCGACGCTGAAGTTCTGGCAAACCTCGCCAGAATAACAGCTGAAATTAATATCCTGCAGTTCATAGTTTCCTATAGACAAGATACTAAAACTGCCTGCAACAGTTTCTTTGCCATCTGCTGCCTCACCTGAGACTGTTGTTTCGAGAACATCTAATTCTGGATTAGCTGTAACATTTACAGTAACAGCTGTTTTATTCGTGTCTGTTGTACCATCAGGATTGGTCCATCCTGCAGTTAAATTTATATAATAAATGCCGGGTGATGTATTGTTTGGAACTGTTAGGTTGAATAATCTTTCACAGTAACCACCCATACTTATGTTTTCACATTGCTCAAGACTTACATTAGCGCTCCACCCAGCCAGGAGCTCTATGCTTATATTAGTATTATAAGCTGTACCGTTTTCAATATTAGACAGGTTTGCTAATATCCAGAAGGTTTCACTATCATAAATGGTTATTGTAGAGATATTTACAAGCGAGGGATAAGGAATTATGCTGATAATAGTTTTATCCGGCTCAACTGTAAAATTTGCAGTATTGTTTCCAAAGTTTCCATTTCTTGTTGCATTACAATTTAGTATGTAAGTTTTCTCTACGCTAGGAGCTGTGAAATTGATAGAATAAGATCCATCGCCATTATCAGTTATATTGACAATTTCAGTGGATTCATAACTGCAGTTTATTCCTGCACCTGGTATCCACGAACCCCCGTAACTCTTGGCATATACTGTTGCAAATATCAACTCATTCTCTAGGACAAACGGGTTGATAACATTAATAGTAACATTTAGGCTATCAGTAACGTTGAAAGTATATAATGTGGAATTAAGGTACTCTGAAGAATTCGTATATGCTGTGAAGTTTATTGTCCATAAGCCTATGGTGGAATTATTGGCTATTTCAAATATATTTGTAAATACAGTGTCGTTAATAGCTGTGTCGTTATGTGTTCCATCATCATACAGCGTTATTGTCTGGTCATCTGCTGTATCAACAGTTCCCATATCAATTGTTGCATTGATGTACCCTGTAAGATTATACGGGTCCCCGTCTGATATATTTGCAAAAATCAGGGCTGTTTCATTCCTGTTATAAATTGCCGCATCGCTGCTAGGGTTTATTATAACATACATTGACTCAGGCGAAAACTGATTTATGTTAATAGGCGTAATAAACCCATTTCTTATATTTAAGAATTCACTTGCAGCGTCAGTACCACCAGTACCGAAATAGATTAAAGACAACTGGCTTATAGAAGAACCTGCTCCTATTACTGTGGGGCTAAGGTTAATACCTATTCTTCCGCCTGCAACAGATGCAGAATAATTATAAGTTCCTGTTTCATTGAAATTAGTCACGCCTAGGGTTTCACCACCGTTTCCAGCTCCCCATACCCAGGAATAAGGATCTGATGAGTTTATATCGTAATTATCCAGAAAACCGGAAGAAAGCGTCCTGTTCAGGTCGAATGCAGGTGCACCTACTGTAGAGCCTCTGGTAATTTCATAGCCTGCGTTATTTGTAATGACCTGTGATATCTTTATGAATGTGCCCTTCACCTCAGGACCAGCCCTATCATAAATATAATATTTTTTGGTTATCCTTGCTTCGTTTGTCTTTAAAGCAGGATTACCGAATACTATTTCATTCCCTTCCTGCTCTATGACAAGCCTGACAGATCCGCTTCTTATAGTAAAATTTCCTATCAAATCAAATGTCAGGTTATCTGTCCCGTTGAAATATTCTATATACTCAGCTGTTCTGTTGATACTGTCAGCTACATTTACTATAACATTCTGGTATTTGTCAGATACGCGGTAAAGTCCCGAGGTATTTTCGCCCCTGTTCGTGTCTATATACAGCCTTAGAAATGTGTTATTGACATTTATTGTTTGTGTGTCATTGTAATAAACAATACTGGTAGAATAATTTGAAGCAGGCTTGTTGTTACCCTTATCATAATATATATAAAACAATCTTGTCGAATTACCCGGGGTTGTACCATTCATCAGGAAAACAAGCGTGCCTACTGCATTGGATGCAGCACTGAAGCCTTCATCAGCATCGAACTGGCTCGGGAGCTCGTGTAAAATAGAACCAGAATAGGAGTATTCTATTACCCTTGTAGAATTTATGTCAAAGGTACCATTCAGAAATTCTGTAAAATTTATTTCCAGCTCTATTGGCCAGTCAGTCCTTGTATACTGACTGGAATTTATCTCTAATTTCATTCTGTATTTCCATGATACATCCCACCATTCATCAAAAGCAGCAACAGCCTGTGTATAAAGAATTAAGGATATCAGTAAGGTCAAACAAAAGCCTATCTTTTTCATGTTTCACCCTCTTTTTTATCCGTATTCTTTTTTATCGATTTGAACAACCTATTAAGAATATTCTCTTTTCCTGACTCTGTTTTTTCTGACTTTTCCGTAGAAACAGGTCCTTCTTTTGCATCAGGGTTTATCTCTTTTTTTACTTCTTCATTTTTTTCTTGCTCTTTTCCTGTTGCTTCTTTTTTCCTTTCCTCGATCTCTTCTTTGGGTTTATCTTCTTTCTTCTCCTTTACTTCTTTTTCAGGCTCTTTCTTTTCCTCAGGCTTTGGTTCTTTCTTTTCCTCCTTTATTGCCTTGGGTTTTTCTTCTACTATCTTTTCTTTTATTGGTTCTGCCCCTGGTTTTTTATCTACCTTTTCTTCTTTTGACTTTTTCTTTGGTTTTGGTGTTTCTTCTTCTAGCTCCTTTTTCTCGGTCTCTATTTTTTCTGACTTTTCAACTTTCTTTTCCTTGGTATCTGGTTTTGTTTCTTCAGTAGCTTTTCCTTCCCCTCCTGTCTCATCTACCTCCACAATGCTTTCTTCTTTAGTTGGCTCGGCCTCTGTTTTACCTAGAACGCGCGTAAGCTTTTCAAGCCTTTCCCATTCTTTTTTTATTTTATTTTCTATCTTAGCTATTTCTTTTGTATTCTCGGCCTTTACTCTTGCATATTCCTCTATGCTCATTTTCCCGTTCCTAACCTGTGCCTCCATGGATTCCAGTAACAGAACTATGTCCTCCCTTGCCTTTGATAATATCTTTATTTCTTCAGGCAGATTCATCTCTGCTATCGGTATGAGCTTATTCATCTCTTTCAATTGATTCTTAACAAAAAGTATATCTTTTTTGAAGGTATCCATGTCACTCTTGCTTACATACCCTTCAAACCTGACATCCAGTGAATCGAAGGATTTGGTCAGCTCCTTCATGCTATCCTCCACCTCTTCTAACCTTGCTTTTATGAAGGTCAGGTCTTCCAGGCCCCTGCTCATGTCTATGAATATCTTTTCTGTTTTTGACCCCAACCTTTCTATATATCCTGTAGCCTCTTTTATGTCATCTAGTTTTTCCTGAACGTTTTTGTTCAGTTCTATCAGGTTTTCAACACCACCTATGCTCTTTAGCATTTCATAGACTTTGTTTGTCCTCTCAGCTATGTCACTCAGTTTATTCTCCAGCTTTTCCATTTCTATTCCGTTCTTTTCAAAGTTTTCATCCATCTCCTTTAGCTTTTTGGTGAATTTTTGAGGCTTGATATCATAAATTTCATCTTCTATCTTCTCCACCTTTGTCATACTTTCCTTGAGGTTAACATCCAACTGGAGAATCATCGATCTTAACTCTCCTATAGTTTCGGAGATATTCAGTAGGGTTTCATCTGTAGCATGCTTCGATTCCCTTACCGTATCCAGCATGGCCTTTAATTTTTCAACCTCTATATCAAGACCTGCTGCTTCTAATGATTCTTCTTTTTCCTCAGGCATTGTCTCTTCCTTCTCCTCTTCTGTCCCTTCTTTTTCACCTTCTAGCGGCTTCATCTCTGGCTCTGGTTCATCTTTTTTCTGTTCAGCTACTTCCATTTGCAATATTTTTTTATCTATCTCGTCCAGCCTTTTGGAGTTCTTGTTCTTCAGTTCAATGTAGTTATTCTCTGAGACAGTCGCATTCCTATACTCCTCCTCCAGGTGAGATAGAACTTCTTCTACACTTTTCTTCTCTTTCTGGAGGTCTTCTTTGGATTTTCCTTCTAGATCGTTGCTCATTTCTTACCCTTCTTTATTCTTTTTTCAAGCATATCCAGATATGTTTCAGCCATTCTGAATGCCGCGGTTTTTATCTTATCTTTGGCTATGTTCAATTCAACCTCTATATCATAAGTATCGACTTTCTGGGCCTTTAATGTTTGTATCGTCTTTTCTATCTCCTCTATTCTCTTATTGAGTTCCAGGTACTTATTAATTTCATCGTCTGTCAGTGCAAACGGTGAGTGCAATAGAGGTCTTAGGTTAATAAACCAAGGCCTTCCATGATTATACTCTGGATTCTGGAACAGACCTGTACCTATCGTCAACCTCGTTACCTTGGAGGCATATTCTCCGCCGTACTTGGATTTAACCCTCTTTATATCTCCTTCGTACTTGGTCCTCAGTTGTATTTCATTTGCTATGTTGGCTCTTATCGCACCCTTGAAGTCTAGCAATACCTGTGAAATCAGGAATATTCCAATACCCCATTTTCTGAATTCCCTGCATGCTCTCTCAAGAGCAACATACCCGCCTTTACCACCATACTTCGGAAGCAGCCTGTGGACCTCATCGTATACCAGAAGCATCTCCATCTTCTTGGACTCCTGTGGTCTTGAATCGAATATAGCCTGTACAGTCCTTCTGACGAACTTGTCCAGTTTTTCAGGTGTCAGCCTGTTCATAACAAATACTGTCATCTCTCCAGGCTTCTTGTATTTCTTTATGTCAATTTCCATTTCAGGGTCCTCAACTAGTATTATGTTCGTCTTGAAGGCCTTGGTGTCAGACTGTTTCAGTCCGAATTTAGAATACAGGCCTAGCATCTCTTTCTGTCTGCATGGCTTCATGAAGCCCGTCCACTGTGCAGTAGGGTCGAAAACTATAATAGGCACCTTCCTCTTTAGTAATTCTTCTGAACATACCTGGGCTGAGACTGATTTACCAGAGCCGGTTCCTCCTGCTGCGATTGAATGCATCAAAAGCTGAGGAATGTCGATATGGGCCTTTCTGTTTGTTTCAGCAATCCTGCCAACTTCTATAGAATCTGCTCCTGCCTTTGGAAGCGTCTTGTAGTCAAGTGGTGCTATGTATCTTGCCTTTGTCTTCTTTGTCTCCCTGCGTGCAGCAATCCACCTGATTGCTACAAATGAAGATGGTGCTACAATAAGCAGAATAACATATGTTAGCCAATGTGTGAATATCGCCTTCAGTATAATCAAAGGCATTGGCAAAGAGCTGATTTCAAAATCATCAGCAGCTACTGCATACTTGGTTCCATACCAGTAAGTTGCATTTACATCAACAATGTATTTGTCTTCTGGCGTATCTTCAGGTATATTTAATTCCAGCCTACGGTTTATAATCTGTTCTACAGCAAGCGTTTCTTTGCTAATTGCTATTATGTTCTGCTGGTCATTTATCGGTCTCACTGTATAGGTAACTGTTATGTCTTCTACGGTTGCGGTTTCTCCCATGTTAAAGAGCGTAACTTCAAAGGTAACATCATCACCAGGAGCAACTATCTTTGAAAGAACCTTTACGTTTACATCTAACAGAGGCTCTACAACTCTTTTTACTACAACAGTAACAGGAGTTCTATGCGTTATAGTGCCTGACTTTACAACCACCTCTCCTGTATATGTTCCTGTAACAGCATCAAGGGGTGCAAATGCCCTTATATTCACAACCTCTGTTGATTTTGCAGTTAGGGTGAAGCTTGGTTTCTGTATAGTTAACAGGCTGAAAACAGGACCTTCTACAGTAATTGTTGTACCTACTGCACTATTCAGGTTGTTTGTTATATCCATTGAGAATGTTCTTTCTTCCCCAGGCATTATTTCTGTCTCTAGCAAAGTGGATTTCACTTCCAGAGGAACAAGCTCTGTTGGAGTTACAACCGGTACAGTAGGCCCTGCTGCGCCCCCTCCTCCAGGTGGTGATGGAGGAGTTGGCGGAGTTGGTGGAGCTGAAGGGCAGTCTGTTGGGCATACATTCGTATTCTCCCCGAAATCAGTTTCGCAGTCGCCATCCCCGCATATGAATTCAGCTAATATATATGCTCCTTGCAGAGTCGTAGGACTTGCACTTACAGAGAGCGATGTCAGGTTTATACTGCCATCGCTGTTATCTCCGTCAACATTGTTGATCCTGTTCCAGTATATGTTCTGAGCAGAACTGACCTTATTGGTCCAACCACCACTATATTCGTATATGGATAGGTGACTTGGGTCATAGATAGAGACGGCACAACCAAGGTCAACACATTCAGAGAAATCTACAGTAAGGGTTGAACTCGTAGGAACTAGGCTTGTATTAACATAAACTCCTTTTATAGCACTGCTTGTTGTTCTCGGTCTTGGGATTTTACCAAATACAATAGGATTAAAGTAATCCTCAGTAAGGCTGACATTATACAACATGGTAGTACCCATCATGCCCTGGCTCAATATATCTATTTTCAGGTCATAGCTCTTGGCGTCAATTGTTTCATTGTAATAACCGGTTGTCTCGTTTGAGGTAAAGTTGAACCTGAGCGCACCGTTTAGATCGTAGAATGAGAATTTTACACTTATAGGCGGTTCTGAAGGTGACTCTACATCCTTGGTATAGCCACTGAATATTATAACGGAGTATATCTCAAATATCTTATAACTTGAGTTGTAATTTCCTGAAATATCGTATACATCTACATTTATTATGTAATTCCCGAGTTGGGAGGTGTTTGTGAAGTTGGCTTCGTATGTATAGATATCCCCTGTTTTATTAACCAGGGTAAGGGATATATTTTCAGTTACGTTGTATTGGTGAGTAGCATTTCCTGCAGGATGTGTTATATTACCTGTTATATTCTTAATACCACCAGCTTCCGTGACATTTACTACAATATTTACAGTGGAATTTACCACCACCCTTGTCGGAGTGATTATCTCTATGACAGGTTTTTCTGTATCGCTATAGACTATAGAATCATATTCAGTCGAATACCTCTTATAATAATAAGTTTCATTGTGCTCTGCAGTCACATTGATATTATATATCCTACCTATGGTAAGATCAGGTGCTGTGAAGTTTATTAACCACAGGCCTTCTGTGCTATTGAAGCTGTAGTGTGTTATGTTAGCTGTTTCTGACGAGGAAGAGTTAAATATCTGAACAGTAAAGTTTACACTAGAATTTACTGCTGTGCCGTTTTTGGTGACATTGATCTTTGCCTGGACCGTACTGTTAGGAATAACTCCTGTAAGAGGACTTGACTGGTTCGGATAGACTATTCTGACGGTATATGGGGTTACAAACAGACTTATGAATGTTGCATGCTCTGTTATAGTTACGTTTTCTCTCAGAGCATCTGTTATGTTGCTTATTATGTAGCCTGTGTAATTCGTATTCAGGAGTATGTCAGGAGACGAATAATTTATGTATATTGTCTTTTTGTCAGCATAATCAATTGTTATATTATAATCACTTAGTATTATGTAAGGAGCTATAGACCCATTAACTGTTATATTCAGTGGTATTGCACTATTTCCTGTGTTTGTTATGTTTATCTCTCCAAATATCCCGGTTTCGTTCTGCAAGACTCTCTTGGAAATATATTCCGGCTCATGTTTCCAGGTTATGTTAAGAGGTACCAATATTTTGACAGGGAGTTGCGTTGAAAATCCTCCAGTCCAGTTAATTACAATAGTGCCGTTATGTAACCCGCTTATATAACTTACCGGAGTGGTAAACGTAATATTCACATACGCTGTGTCATTTATTACCATGAGTGATATATTCTGAGGATCAAAGGACACTGTGAAGTCCTGGCAAACCTCTCCATAACCGCAGCTTAAGCTTATGTTAGTGGCGTTAACGTTACCTATAGACATCAATGTGATGTTAGAGGTGCGTGTGGCGTTCTCAGGCAGTACTATGTGTATTTCATCTTCTATTATGTCAATAAACGGATTTTCTGTAACATTTATCTGCAAAACATACACAGTCGAATTGGTCGAGTTATCGAGGTTAGTCCAGTTTACAGTAAAGTTTATAGAGTAGATGCCTGGTGAAGTTGATTTATTTATGCTGATTAGAGTCTGGTTTTGTTTTGAATTGTTCCTAAATATCAAACTATATTCAAAGTAGTCTGTTGATATGACTGCTTCGTCTATAGGTGTTAGCGATAGGTTTACGTACCTTGCCCTTGACCCGCCTACATTGTTTATAGATAAGTTTACTGTAAAGTTTTGGCCAGAAACGATTGTTATATTTGTTGCATTAATTTCACTCGGGATTGTTACGATTGATAATGCCGTTGTATTAGAGCTTGTAACATTTATAGGATCTGAACAGGACATAAGTTCCTTTGTGTTGTTTGCACATACCCTTATTGTGTGCGTGTTTGGAAGGGAGACATTATAAGACGTATTGTATATAGAGTCGTATGTATTGTTCATAAATATAATTATGGTTGAATTATCTGGTGCTGATATGTTTGCCCAGACCTTATCAACTGCAAAGTTATCTGTTACGTTTGCCTGTATGCTTATGTTTTCATAACCCAGTTCAAATAATATCGGATATACAATAACATCTTCTATAAATGGAGGGGTATTTGTAACATTTAGCGTAACGGTAACGTTTTGTATAGGAGGGTCTGCGTCAGACCTTCTTATGTATATTGTTATGTTGTACAGAGCCTGAACAGCTGATTCTGGAACACTGTAGGTTATTGTCATATTTCTTGAAACTTGTTTTTCTAGGTCGAATGCAATTGAGCTGTTCCCGTCTATACGCAAGAAATTGTAGAGGTCTGTCTTTACAACCTCGAAATTAATCTTAACGTTTCCGGTGTTATTGACCGTGATAATTCCTATTCCTCCTGTTGTATTTGGAGGTGCAAGAATTGTTCCAAAGGTTCCAGGCGTCCTTGTCCATGTCTTGTTTGTAGGTACGGTAAGGTTCAGCAGAGTATAGTCAAACCCTGCATTGCTTGTGTCCGCCTTTACCATTGCGAGATACTGCCCTGGATCCTGTCCTGCTGGAACATCTATATCTATGTTTGAACTGAAATTCGAACCAGCAAAAAGTACAGTCGTCTCATTCGGTGCTATTGTTAATACACATAACGGGCATCCTAATGCAAGATCAATATATCCTTCGACATTGCCAACACCAAACCAGTCCAGAACCACATCACTCAGTTCATCATTACCTTCGGAAACAACTGTAATATTGCCTATGTGTGTTATTAAGCCATGCTGGGTTTCTTTTATTATAGCAGTTTCTGTTATATTTATTACAGGGTTTGAGCTTACCGTAATCTCAGTTGTATTTTCTCTATACTCAACACTATTGTCAGGGTTTGTCCACGTTGCTCTGACGTTTGTTGATATTAAACCAGGTGCTGTTTTTGAAGGGACTGTTACCTCGAATACCCAATAACAACTCTGGTTTATGTATAAGGTTCCATTTACTCCGCATTGCTTAATTGTTTCGTTGTAGATTAAAGAGCCAGAAGGACTATCTACATGCGTCATATTTACATTATATGCAGTTGCAGGCCCGAGATTCGTTATGTTAGCTTTTATTATGAATGTAAAGTTATTCTTTTGTGTTATTTCAAATGCCGTTATCTCAGCATCACAATCAGACAGGTTACCGTCTTCTGTGTTGTTGACGCACTGTGATACAGATATGTTAAGATTGCCCCATACAGAAAGATTCCCTGCAAACGTACTGTTAACATTGGATTCTGGCGGATTGTCACTTGCAAAGATAGTTAGGTAGTATGTACCGCCTACAGGCGGCAGATAGGTTGCATTGTAGGTTGCTTCGTATGTTCCATTGATTATAGGGACTGTCATATTGGTCATTGTGACATTTGTAGTACCGTTCGGCATGGCTATATAGACCCATACAGCATCTATACCATGATTATCCCTTACTGTAGCTGTTATGTTCGTATAATTAAGATTGGCCTCTATACTTGAGTTCGGGAATATGGAAATATTGAATATGTAAGGTTTGCTTATATCCTTTACCCAGAATGTTTCGTTGTCCAGTTTTATATTGCCTGTATAATACTGAGTTAAGTTATCCCCTATTGTACAGTTGAAAGCTATGTAGCCCTTTTGTGCAGGCACGAACGTATAGCTCGCATAACCTGATACATTAGTTACGTATGTTCCATTGAAAACCCATTCTGTTGCATTCCCCCATTTGTATGTGAAGTTTACCGAGTAGTATGATATACCAGCTTCAGAATCATGATCCCTTACCAAACAGGTCGGATTGAATACATCAGGATAATTCGTCGTATTGGTTGGTGAAATCCAGACAACATCCGCAAGACCGGTTATGGTCAATGTCACGTTGTCTGTACCATCATCATAATAAGCCTTGGTTGCAACTGCCATGAAATCCTGCGGTCCTGTCTTTTGGTCTGCAACCACTGACTGAGGCAATGTAATATTCATACCAACCGCTAGTATATCAGAACTTTCGTTGTACCATGTAACAGTTGGATTTAGAATAGATGCGTTTTCCCCGTTCTCGCTGGTAACATTAACTATTAGGTTTATTGCACCGGATTTGGGACAGTCTAGTCCACCTGCTCCGCAGTGATAAAAGTCCGGAGGAGATGCCACAGTTATGTTAAGGATACCCATTATAGTTACTGTTGTAGTGTTCGTTGCAGAATCCTCGTTCTGAGGCCTTGTGGCATTTATATAAACACTGTAAGGTCCTGGTGTCCACATGTCTTCTACATTGAAGTCGACCAAAGAGCACCATCCACTGGAATTCGTTGTACAATTGCCAATCATTCCGGTAGAATTGTAGAAGGTAACATTTGCACCATCGGCATCATCTATAGTAGAATCCATTACATGAACAGTTATATTGGTTTCATATGGTGTTTTGGAAGAATCATTCCTGTATATGGAAGGGTACTGGACATTTATGACGTCTATTATCAAAGGTCTTGATAACCTTATGGAAGAATTTATTTGTGATACAGAAGTATTGTAATAAAGCGTTGAATTATCTTCTATGATACAACTCAGGTTGTACCATCCAGCAGACTCTCCGATCGTATACCAGGTTGTGTTGGCGTAGCCGGATGAGTTTGTTGTCTTGTTATCAAGAGAAGCCCCGTTCCTGTAAAACTTAACAGTGTAATTAGCTATTGGCTGAGTCGTGTTGCTATCAATCACACGACACTTTATGAATATCTGCGTGCCTGCTGGGTATGTTGAATTATCTGCCGGTATGATTGAACTAAGAGAGCTCCATCCGTATACATAAACATTAGTAAAGTTGATACTTTCGTCATAATAGCTACGTGTTGCATTTGTATAGATTATTTCCGGACCAAGGACATAATTTATTGGAACATTCCATGTTGTGTTGTAGCCTATTGCTATTTGGTACCATGATTCATTATACCATCTTACAGTTGAGTCATTTATGCCAAGTGAACAGTCTTCTATAACATTTGCATTTAGAACAGCTGGACTGCCCTTGTTTATGATGGAACCATTCAAAGGATATAACATCGAGACGTTCAACTGGCCATAAACTGCTATGTTTGCTACAGTGGTGTTCTTTACATCATAGCACATATCATTGGTGCCACCTATCCAATACTGTAATCCTGTAGATGTTGTACAGTTTGGATCAAAGCTTACACTACAGTTTCCTCCATCGCTAGAGCAATTTAATGTTTTATTATAATCTATACCATCCAGCGTTATCCATACAGTTCCGTTAACGCCTGTTGGGTATGTATTTAGATCATCGTCATAAATAGTAAACATCAGGTATGCTGAATTGTTTCCGACCCTTCTTACAGTTTTGTCTGAGACACTACTAACAGAAACAACAACATCATCATAATCTAGGGTAAAGTTGTACACGCCTGACTCAGTCGAGAACCCATACTGGTCAGTTGCATTTATCTTATAGTAGTTGGTTCCATTGGTCGCGTTTGTATAATCAAAGCATGTAAATACTTCATAGAACGACATAGGAGTACCTGTGTAATTTACCTTAATTGACTGGGAATCAGCCATAATCCAGTTTGACTGATCAAAGCTCTTCCACAGGCTTACGTTATTTATGTCTTTGTCCTGGTCTGATAGCTCAAAATTAAACGTATAGGTCTGGCCCCAGCCTCCTGAATTAGGGTTGACAGAAGGAATACTCAATGCCGGCTGACTTGAAATATATAACGCATTAACCTTTGTGGTTGAATTTGGTGTTGGGTATGTTCCATAGAATTGCTTGTTCCCTGTCATCTCTATGTTATTCCATGTAAACGGCTTATTGGTTGTATCAAATGTACAATTATAAATCCCGTTGCCCTGGTCTTCTACAGGAGTACAGCTATACTGGGAACTTCCGAATTTGTCAGTAAATGTTACTGTGGCTCCTGATATGTTGGAACATTCATCATAAACCCTGCCTATAAACGGAACCTTAGTTCCTATCAGGAAAGCATGGCCATCCGGATAGGTTATGTTTAGTCCCAGGAAGGTTTTTATTGTTAAAGTGAAATTTGTTGTATTTATATATTTGAAGTAAGGGTCAGACATTGTACCTGCTCTCCAGGTCTGTACGCCTGTCGAATAAAGACAATCCGGAGGGAAGAGATATTCTGCTGTTCCGTTTATATCGCTTAATGTGTCTATACCATCATCAAAGCTTTCTGAATCAGAAGCATTGGTAGTTATCCAGAATGTTATATTTGCAGATGGAGCAGGAATATTCTGGTCTGTGTCTGTTACGTTGACTGATAATAATAGTGTCCAACCCCCGTCTCTCCATACTGTTTGGCCATTGCCTGAGTCATGTACTATTGTTATATCGTTCTTTTCTATGGTGAAATTTATAGGGATTGTTGAATCATTATAGAATCTTTCATCCTCTGCTTCGAATTTAAACTGCCAGATTACCTGATTGTCTTGGAAAAGACTTGGGTTGCTGTAATTCAATTCTATCGTGGAATTTATAGGTCCTACTAAATCTGGGTTTGAATCATAGCTTGAGATATTTGCTGTTTGCCACGAGGTATCAGGATCAGTATATTTCTTTATCTTCAGGTATACTGTTACATTGTCCAGGTCTTCATCAGTTACGTTAACAGTAAAGGTCCATGTTTCACCCCAGCCGCCTAGATCACCGCCTTGTTCTGAAGAGACAGTTGCACCTGATAATACCGGCTTGGTCATTACAAATATGGAATTCTCGATTAGCGTGAGACCTGGGTTATAGTAACTCTTATTTGATTCTATTGTTAGGTTTTGCCATCTGGCTGGCAGCAGTGATGTATTTATTGTACACTTATAATCACCACCACCAGTCTCAATTACAGGAGAGCATAATGTTTTCTGGGACTCTTCACCGGTGAGCGTGATATTTACAGTTGCATTAGTAATAGGTATTGGTTGGTCATCGTCAACATGAACTCTATATGTTACATTCTGCCCTCTTAGATACTCTGTTCCAGGAGCTGGTTCTGTAAGAGAGTTTACAAGGTCCAGGTAGACTGATAGGTTCAAGTAATCTGTGAAATTGGTGTCAAAGTAGCAGGCATCTCCATAGGTTCCGCCTGTCCAGTTCTGTTCTCCTGCCTGGTAATCTGTTGTTGGGTTGAAATAGATATTCAGGTGTCCGGTAGAGTTTGTATCATTTGTTACTGCTATGCCCCATCCGCTGCCTGTTGTAACAAATACAGCACCATTTACGCCATTACCAACATAGCTATTGGTTATATTATCGTATACCCTTAATATCAAAAGCGTTGATTGATTACCTGATCTGTTAACTTCGGTGTTGTTACCAAACAAGTATTCTATTATAACTTCATCTTTTGTTATAGCTGGACCTTCAACCTCAGAGGTATTAAATGTATTTGTACCATCCTCTATCTTCCACCTAAAGAGATTTGGAGATGATACGTTTATATCAGAACACGTGAAGTTGGTAACATTTACAACACAATTGCCTAAGCCATAGTAAACTATTGATGAGCCCCTGTAATCCCAGTGACCGCTTGTCGTGTATGTATAGAGTTTACATGTTACATTGTCCTGTTGTGTATCATTCACATCTATGCTAAAGGTAAAGTTTCTTCCCCAGCCGCCTGCGCTAGGTGATACTGACGAATTGCTTACCACCGGAGGTGTGTTATTTAAGTAAACCCAGTCTGCAAATAGTGTTGAATTAGAATAGTAATTCAATTTAGTTGCATTTATTCTTATACCCCAGTCTCCGCCTTCATGGAATGATGTGTTCCATGTACTGTTATAATAACCATCGTTGTTATCAGTTACATATCCTATTGATTTGTATTTAACTGAAGGTGATCTCTCTTCGTGTGTCACACTTGCGTTAGAGATCAATATATCGCAGTCATCATAAACACTTGAGTTTACAACAATCATGTTACCGACTGGGATGTTAGAACCCTGTGCAGGTGCTGTCAGGTTTACATTCAACTGACCTGTTATATTTGTAGTAAAAATGCCTGAGGTAGAGTTCTTATAACAGCTATCACCTGATGTTCCACCATACCAGTTTTGCATCCCTACGCCATAACCACAAGTAGCATTAAATGTGTAATACAGATAACCATTATAGTCTGTTGTATTTAGGAAGCCTGAATCATATTCAGTTCCGTTTGTGGTTATCCATATTCTTCCCTGTGCTGTAGGAATACCAGAACCAACATACATGTTCCTATCAATATCCCTTATTCTGACTATGAGTATTTCACTGTCTTCGCCTTTTCTATCTATCTTACTTACATCACCAGAGCCACCATAGAATACAGAGACATCATCTTCTTCTAACTCAAACGTGCTTGTAGTTTCGTTATAATAACCATATTCGTCAGTTACATTGAACTTGAAGCCCTTGATACCAATATTACCGCAGGAGAAATTGTGACCAGAGAAGATTATTGGAGCTGAGGTGTCTGAATTAACATACTCCCATTCCCCTGTCAGATTAAACCATAAGCTAACGTTGAAACTGTCTCCGTCATCATCCTGAACATCAACAGTAAAGGTCCATGACTCTCCCCAACCACCTCTATCACCAACTTTGTTCGTATCCGGATTCATGATCATAGGAACAGTAACAAGCCTGAATGCATTCACGCTCACTGAAACATTAGAAGTATTATAATAATCCTTACCAGCTTCTAGGGTTACATTGTACCATCCTGTTGTCCATCCGCTATGTGCACTACTCGGTACAGTGAAATTATAGTAACCATTGCCTTCATCATTACCATTTTGTTGATAATATGTTGATGTTCCTCTCATAATCTTGAATGTTGTTGTATTTGCCCCTGAGGCTAAACCACAATCATCACTTACGTTGCCTCTCAATAAAATAGTATCAACCCCTTTAACTCTTGTTATGTTAGATGGTTCTGTAACTTCAGCTACAAGCGGATATGTTGTTACGTTGAGGTATAGTTCTGTCGAGTTGATACCATGATACCAACCATAGTCAACGCCACCTGCTTTCCATTTCTGAGGACCTATAGAATTATCACAGTCAGGATTGAATATTGTGTAGAAGTATCCTGTATCAGTAGAAGCAGATGATTCATATGCATAATTTGAACCATCTGTGGTTACATAGAATTTAACTGTTACAAATTCCGATATTAGCTGATTGGGCTCTCTGTCGATGTCCCAGACCCTTACACCGAATGTAACGTTCTGGTCTGCTGCAGAAGAATTCCTATGAGCCACTGTATTGTTACCAACAATGTATTCAATGAATATGTCATCAGGCTCTACAACAAATGTGTTTATCGAAGTTTCGTTTGAATCCCAAGCCTCATCGCAAGTTACATTAAGTTTATATTCCCATGTGTCAATATCAGATCCTGTTTCAAATGTTGTTGATAGATTTATAGTTACATTTATACCAGAAACTGTCGTTTCATTTCTGAGCACCCACTCAGACGTGCCTTGTTTTCTTAACCAGAGCCTGACTGTCATATCATCATAATCTTCATCTGTAGCATTTACAGTGAACCAGAATCTCTCACCCCAGCCGCCGATGCTTGGGGTTACATTAGGCTCCCCTAACACAGGTATTGTTTCTATAAAGAATGAACTAGATCCTAGATAAAAGCTTATGTTATTTGTCTTGTTATTGTAGAATGTCCTGTTTGATCTCATGCTTATGTTATAACCCTGTGTCGGCATAACTACTGGTGAGCTCGTATTGAAGGTGCAGTTATACCAGCCGTTTCCCTCTTTATTTACAGGTGAACAGTCGAACTCTTCAAGGGTCTGCAGCGACTTTGTTGTGAAATTTACATCAGCGTCAGTAACTAACTGCGAGCACTCGTCACTAATATTTCCCCTTATGGTTACATTTCTGCCGCGGAGATATTCTTCTCCTGCAGGTGTTAGTATGAAATTGTAAATATCTCCTATCAGTCTTATTGTAAGGTTTGATGTATGATTTGTATCAACATAGCAGATATCATTGAAAATACCTCCAGTCCAATTCTGTATACCAGCGCTGTATGAGCATGTTGAATTGAAGTCGTATATAAGGTAGCCGCTTGAGTTAGTCTGGTTTGCAAATCCTGAATCCCACCCGCTGCCTGTTGTTATCCAGAAGCTTGCATTTGCACCAAGAACAGCTGTTCCATTTTCTGCATCATTGACATATAACATTAGTATAGTTCTGTTTTCTCCTGACCTGTTCTGAGTACTGCCATTTCCTGCAGCATAGATTATTTCGACTTGCGATTCTCCGATAGTCGGGCCAGTAACAACGCTTGTATTAAATGTGTTGTTCTTTTCACCATTTTTCACTTCAAACTTGAAACTATGTACTGACTGCATGGCGCATGTGAAGTCATGGACTTCTACGTAGCATGTCTTTGGTGTCTGGGTATTGTAAACAGTCATATTTCCTTTGTTTTCCCATTGGCCTGTCCTGTTGATGAATAGGGTACATGTCAGGTTATCACCTTCTTGGTCGCTTAGATTTATTGAATAATTATACAGCCTTGACCATCCACCTGTTGAAGGTGTAACCGTTGGCACTGAGCTGTTGACAGGAGCTATGTTCTCCAGCCAGAACCTGTTCTGCCATGTTGATGTATTGCCTAGGAAGTACTGCCTTGTTGTGTTTATCCTTATTGTCCAGTTGCCCTCCTTCATGCCAGTTGAATCCCATGTACAGTTGTACCAGCCGTTTGTTTCATTATTTATTGTGGTGCAGTTGTACCAGCTGTTATGCGGTGACAGGAATTCTACAGTTGCTGTTGCATTAGGCACTAAGCCTTCACTACTGCACTCAGATGTGGTGTTGAACCTTACCAGAATGCCCTGGGATACGTTGAATAACTGATCCTGGAACGGAGTTAGTAATGCCTCTCTTAGCGTTCCGTTTACAAATACATACCTTGTAACAGTGAAGTTTGCGTTATAGTAGCATTCATCATTGCTTACTCCACCGGTCCATCCTTCAGAACCATATTTATATGCGCATGTGGCATTGAATTCATAGTTCAGGTAACCTGTTGCGTTAGTCTGCATGATATGACCAGCATCATAGTTCTGGTTATCTGTTTGTATCCACACTGAGCCGTTTACATAAGATGGATAATCTAATCTATCAGTATCGTATATTCTCAGGGTTAGCGTAATATTGCTGCCCTCCCTGTTTATATAATAATCAGATGCCTGCTGTACCTGAACAGTATCTGGCTGTATTGTTACATCTGTTGTACTTGTTGTATTGGTATTGTTCCATATGTCAGTTGCATTAAAGAAGAATTTTACCAATCCTATATCACCGCAATCAAATGTATTGTTGAATTCAACAACAATCAGAGGACTCGCTGTAGTTACGGTAGAGTTTATTGGTGTTAACACTCCTGACAGGTTTTTCCATAATGTTATGTTTACAGCATCCCCTTCAGGATCATATACAGACACATTAAACTTGAATATCCTTCCCCAGCCGCCGAATGTTGGTGTGACATACGCATTGCTTAGTTGTGGCCCACGCGTCATTATAAATGCGTCTATACTCGATACAGTTATGTTATTGTAGAATGCTTTGTATGCGCTGAATGTAAGGTTCCACCAACCATCTGACATTGGCCCTGTTCTTGCACCACTAAGCGTACAATTATAATAGCCTGTTCCCTCATCATTGGTATTGCCTACCAGCGGGCACTGCTCTGGTGATGAGCCTGAATGTGTAGCAGTGAAGTTAGTAGAATCTGCCTCACCTATAAGTGTATTGCATTCATCTGTAACATTTGATCTTAATAGAACAGGTGCTCCTCTTACAAAACTCTGGTCTGTTGGATAAACTATAGACGCATTTAGCAATGCTGTTATATTAACGAAAAGATATGTTGAGTTTGATGGCTTATAGCATGACTGCCCAACATATCCAGCTCTCCATAGCTGTTTTCCAGTCCCATATGTTGGGCAGGATGGGTCGAATTCAGGACTAGTATAATTAATAATACCAGAACCTGTTGGTGTAACGATACGCTCAGGTCCCCATGAGCTTGAATTAGAGGCATTGGTTGTTACCCAGAACCTTCCTGTGTTCGAATCCGCATCTGTTATTGTTTGATTATTATTATCTGTATTAATTAACTGAACAGTAAAGTATACAGTTGAAGAATCAGGCCTGTAAACAACCGTGTTATTACCGAAGATATAATCTAATCTTGTATCATCCTCTTCTATCTCATAGCTGTAGTTGGCAGTCTCATCTATATACGAACCATCAGATACATTGAATTTGAACTGCCTTGTAGATGATTTCCATGCGCATGTGTAATCATTTTTGGATATTGTGACTGATTGGTTTATAGGGTCAGCATTAACCGGTTGGGATGCAATCAATGACCAAGCAGAACCGTCATCAGGTCTGTCCCACAGGTATAATGTCAATGATGTTGAATCCTCATCTGTTATGTTAACAGTAAAGTCAAACTGTTCAGACCAGCCACCTAGCTGAGGGGTAGCATATGCATTCAAGAGTATAGGCTCTGTCTGTATGAAGAACCGGTTAATATCAATTGTTTTTAGGTTATTGTGTTTACTTCTGTTTGTTGTAACAGTAACATTCCAATATCTGGCAGACAGAAGCACTGGATCAGTTGTATTGAAAGTGCAGTTATATAAACCAGTGCCCTCATTGTTTACAGGCAAGCACGAATATTCATGAGGACCCTGTGAATAATTCAGCTCAACAGTCGCGTCGTTTAATGCAACAAAGCACTCATCAGTAACATTAACTCTTATAGTTACATTGCTGCCGCGGAGATAATTACCATTCGGCAAGAGTAATGTGTTGATTAGATTGCCTGTCAGGTTAATTGTAAGATTGCTTGTGTTGATGTCAAAATATCTGTCATCGGTTGTACCTGCTACCCATATCTGCTGACCGACCTGGTAAGCACATGTTGAATTGAATTCATACGTTGCATGGCCGGTTTCGTCCGTCGTATTTGTAAATCCACTGTCAAAAGAGGAACCGTCAACAGTAACCCAGAATGTTACATTCCCATTGTTAACAAATGTCCCGTTTTCGGTGTCATTAATCAAAACAGTGAATGTAGTCAAGTTGTAGCCGCTCCTGTTCTGTACAGTGTTGTTTCCGGTAACAAGTGTTATGCTTACCTGTGATCTGTTTATTACAGGTCCGATAAACTCTGAAGTATTGTAAGCATTCAGTGGATCAAGGTCAACTAATTCAAATTTGAATCTGACATCGCTGTCTATTGCAGCAGGGGTAAAGTCATGAACAATGACCGAGCATGTTCTGTTCTGATCCAAGGTACCTGTAACAGTATTGTTGTTTTTCTTAGACCAGCTCGATCCCCCATTAGTACTTACCCACAGGGTACATGTAACATTATCTCCCTCATTGTCTGTTACATTTATACTGTAGTTATAGAATCTGCTCCACCCGCCCTGTGTAGGAGATACCTCAGGAACTGACGTATTCTTTGGCTCTACGTTTATTAACAAGAACCAGTCTTCTAAGAAGGTATAATTAGAATAATAGTAAGCTTTTGTAGAATTCAGCTGGATACTCCAGTTTCCTTTGCTTTTTCCGGTTGAATCCCACGTACAGTTGTACCATCCTGGCTCTTCACCTGCTGATTCATTATTAACAGTACATGACTCCCATTCCTCTAGGGGCGATTTAAGCTCTATGGTTGTAGATGCATTTGATACCAACCCAAGATTCTCACAATCAGAAGATGCATTGAATCTTATGGTAACTATATTAGTTATATTAAATTCCTGCTGGTAATCAGGTGCTTGTATCTTATTTTTCAATTGACCTGTAATATACAATGCAACAGCAGAGGAATTAGTTTCATCATAACATGCATCATTTTTTATACCACCTTTCCATAACTGTTGACCAACCTGATAATTACAGCTTGCATTGAACCAGAATGTAAGATGGCCCGTTGCATTCGTTGTGTTGGGGTTTCCTGCATCATAGATGCTGCCATCTGTTGTTATGAAGATTGACCCGTTTCTTCCGGCATCCAAGTACTGATTCATGTAGTCTACGTCCCTTATTCTCAGGACGAGTTTTATATTATCATACCCTTCTCTGTCTATAGGAGCATCTGTCCCTTCTATAATCTCTACAAATGTATCGTCCTCTTCTAGTGTAAATGTTAACGGGGTAGTTGCATCACTGCTGTTCCATGAGTCTGTAGCGTTGAATTTGTATTCATTGATACCAATTTCCGGGCAGGTGAATCTGTGCTTGAAGCTCAACGGTGTAGGTGATTCGTATTGCCCTGTTGTTGAATTTATCATAACCCATTGACCAGTGGTGTTCACCCATAGAGATACGTTAACAACATCATTCTCCAAATCTTCAACAGTTACATTGAATGTGTATTCTCTTCCCCAGCCGCCTGCACCAGGGGATACGGACGGTGAGCTTAGGGTAGGATAAGTTGTTATTACAAATGCATTGTTTTCTAGGTTTGATGTAAAGTTATAGTAGAGCTTTGTTGCATTTATAGTCACATTGTAGTATGTGAAAGCCATCATGTTTGTAGTAGACCCAGGTATTGTGCAATTATAGTATCCATTGTTTTCATTGTTCACGGAAGGGCATTCGTAAACAGATCCGTCAGCCGCCCTTATTCCAATAGTATCAACATCAGGTATCAAATTCTTGCATTCGTCTGTAATATTTCCTCTTAGCAGTATATCGTCTCCCCTGTCAAACACCCTTGCGTTTATGGGGAATGATATATTTGCATACAAGTCGCTTGTTATGTTAAAGTAGAAGTCTGTAGAGTTGCCTGCTGCATAACAATCTTGGCCACCAACAATTACAAGTCCTGCTCTCCATTTCTGATTACCTACGTAATATGTTGGACATGAAGGATTAAACTCTCTTCTCAGGTATCCGGTACCGTTTATAGTGATGGAAGGTGACGTGTCCCATGTAATATTATCTGTAGTTACCCAGACCCGTCCTCCGGATGTCGTTGTCAGGTACTCATCCTTATCAGTGTCCCTTACCATGACCGTGAAATTCTCAGCATCACCGCTATTTCTGTATATAGATGTATTATTTCCCTCTACCAATTCAAATGTTACATTATCCCTTTCAAGCTCATAGCTCCTGTTGTACGTTTGGTTATTATAATCACGTGCATCGCTCGCATTAAACATGTATTCTCGGTTGTCAATATCACCACACTGGAAGTTGCTCTTTACAAAAGTTGCAGTCTGGTTTATTCCCTGCTTGCTTGTCTGATCAACAAGGTTCCAGTTTGTGGCGCCTGATACCCTCTCCCAGAAATAGACAGTAACAATATCTATATCCTCGTCTGTAACATTTACACTGAACGTGAATACCTCTCCCCAGCCGCCTAATTCCTTGTCAATTCTAGGGTCGAATAAGACCGGCCTTGTTTCAATAAAGAATGCACTTTCATTGACCCTTGTTTCTGTATTGTAATAAGTTCTGTTGCTCTTCATTGTTATATTGTACCATCTGGCAGGCAGGAGCACTGGATCAGTTGTATTGAAAGTGCAATTGTAGAAACCAGTATTCTCGTTGTATACAGGCGAACATACGTATTCATAAGGATCTTGTGAATAATTCAGCTCAACGGTTGCATCACTAATGTTAATGTAACAGTCACTGGTTAGATTAACAATTATTGTAACATTGTCTTCTCTTAGATAATTATCTCCTGCAGGTATAACAAGCGTATTTATGAGAGCTCCTACTACAGTAACATTATATTCACTGCTATTGGTTCCATTGTATCTGCTGTCGGATATGCCTGCCTTCCACTTTTGCATGCCAACTTCGTAAGGGCATGGTGTTGACGTAGGATCAAAAGCAAATATATTATATCCAGATGAGTTTGTTGTATTCAACACGCCGGAATCATAGCTACTTCCATCTGTTGTTACATATGTTGTTACGTTAATACTACTGCCTACATAGGTATTGTTTTCTGTATCCAGAATTCTGACAGTAAGTGAAGCAAAATTATACCCGCTCCTATTAACCTCCTGATCAACTATGCTTACAACCTCAACAGTAACCTGTGACGTATTCAGGGTTGGCCCGTAGAATACCGATGTGTTTATTGTATTGTTAGGTTCACCGTTTCTTATTTCAAATATGAACTGTTTTGTAGTTCCTATATCACCAGAGGTAAAGTCATGAACAATAACTGAACATGTCTTCGCTGTCTGCGTCTCATTTACTGTGTCATTTCCTGCAACATAGAATTCTCCAGTCTTGTTCAACCAGAGTATGCATGTGAGATTATCACCTTCTGTATCGTTTACATCAATTGTGAAGTTATAGAACCTCGACCATCCGCCTGTTGAAGGCGTAACCGTCGGCACTGAGCTGTTGACAGGAGCTATGTTCTCCAGCCAGAACCTGTCCTGCCAGGTTGATGTGTTGCTTAGGAAGTACTGCCTTGTTGTGTTTATCCTTATTGTCCAGTTGCCCTCCTTCATGCCTGTTGAATCCCAAGTACAGTTGTACCATCCGTCTGTTTCGTTGTTTATTGTGGTGCAGTTGTACCAGTTGTTTTGCGGTGACCTGAACTCTACTGTTGCTGTTGCATTAGGCACAAGGTCCTCATTGCTGCATTCAGATGTGGTGTTGAACCTTACCAAAATGCCTTGGGATACGTTGAATATCTGATCCTGTAGTGGGTTGAGTAGTGCTTCCTTTAGTGTTCCGTTAAGATATACATAGACTATATCTGTGGTGTTTGTGGTTGCATAACATTCATCTTTGTTTGTACCGCCTCTCCATTGCCTTGCACCATAAAGATAATCGCAAGTTGCGTTAAAATTAATTGTGAGATAACCACTAGTATTCGTCTGGTTGTCAAATCCTGAGTCATATTCAGTATTATTCTTCATTATCCATATGGTACCGTTGGCTCCTGTAGGATAATCATCTCTGTCTGTATCATGAATTCTAAGCACTAACTGCGCTATGTTGTCTCCCTTCCTGTTAAGTTGTACACTCGAGGCATCAAGAATCTCTACAGTATCCGCTGTTAATGTAAACGACGAGTTAGCAGTTTCATTGTAATTGCCCCAAGTATCATTAACAGTAAATTTGAATAGGTTAGAACCTTTATCATCGCATTCGAAGGTGTTATTGAATTCGATGACCTTCGAAACCGGCGCTGTTGTGGTTGTAGAATTTATAACCCTCCACCCCTGATCTTGCTTCCATTTCCATAACGAGACATTAATTTCATCTCCTTCACCATCTTCAACATCCACGGTGAAGGTAAACATAGCTCCCCATCCATCAAGGTTCGGATCCACTCCTAATCCCCATATAGACGGATTCAAAGTAAGCACAAAGGCATCCGGCTTTGTATGAAGCGTATTGTTGTAGAATTGTTTTCTGGCTCCTAACTGAACATCATACCACCAGTTCAGGTTTAATGCATTTGACTGTGCACTAGTTAAGGTACAGTTGTACCATCCTGTACCCTCATCTTGGGCAACACAGTATTCATCGCTAGTTGTATTTATGGCTGTGAAGTTGACTTGATCAGCTCCTGAGATTAACTTTCCGCATTCATCTGTAATATTACCTCTCATCAGGATTGACCAGCCTTTTATGAATATGTAATTATCCTTATCTGGGTAGGAAACAGCTCCAGAAAGGTTAGCAGTAATATTTAACGTGAATTCTGTTGAGTTTGATGGTTTATGACAGGTATAACCTATGTATCCAGCTTTCCATTGCTGGACACCAACTTCGTACGTTGGACAGGAAGGATCGAACGGATGTATAAAGTGGCCTGTAGCATTTCTCTCAACTACATATGGAGAGCTCCAGTTACTTCCATTTACGGTTATCCAGAATCTTCCTACGAATCCGCCTGCGGGCGTTTCACTAGGATTGATAATATCAATAACCTGTACTATTAATGTCGTGTTGCTATTATCAGGCCTGAATACGGATGTTTCATTTCCTTGGACATGGATAACCTCTGTTGCATCCTTTTCTATTACAAGTGATTTGTTTTCTGTCTGGTTTATATAACCACGGCTGTCCGAGGTATTGAACATATATTCCCATGTCCTATTTTCATTTAGATCCAGATCATTACAAGTGAAACCACCGTATTCAAATGTTACAGTCTGATTTACTCCTGAGACGCTGGTATTCTGTGCAATAGGATTTTGTTCCCAATCAGTTGAACCGCTCACACGCCTCCACAGCCTTACTATGTTTGTATCACCATCCTCATCTGTGAAATTAACCTGGAAGGTATATGTATCTCCCCACCCACTCAATTCTTTGTCTACCCTTGGATCAGAAACTATGGGTATTGTTTCTATTTCGAAGCTGTTGACCTCTGTCTTATCACCTTTGTTGTAGAAGGTCTTGTTTGCAAACATTGTTATATTATACCATTGGGCAGGCAGGAGTACCGGGTCAGTTGTGTTGATTGTAAAGTTGTAGAAACCAGTGCCTTCATCATTTAGTATGCACTCATATTCATTATTGCTTTGTGAATAATTCAAAGCAACTGTACTGTCTGTTTGAAGATTTATGCAATCATCAGTAACATTGAACCTCATTGTTATATTGGATCCGCGTAAGAAACTGTCCCCACTAGGAATCTCAAGATTGGTTATCAGATCAGCCATTACTGTTATATTGAATATGTCTGACGTATCCATGTAATAACAGGAATGATTGTCTATGTATGCAAACCATGTCTGATTTCCAGGATAATAATCACAACCTGGATTGAAGTCAAGAGTTGCATAACCATTAACAGTTTCGTTTATTAACTCTGTTTTATAGTCCGTACCATTTGTTGTTACGTTGAAGGTTACGTTCAATACAAGGCTTATCGGATTACCTGAATCAGTGTCGTTAAGCAATACCTGAATTAGCTGTGTTCCTGAACTTCTGTTTACTTCTGTTGCATTACCAGATATATGGACTATTTCCACAGTGTCTTTTGTTATATTTGGTGCAGTGACGTTTGTTGTATTGAACCTGTTGTACAGATCGTTCAATTCAAACATGAATTTGTTATCAGTTCCATTATCGCTGCAATCAAAGTCTGGGACAATGACAGAGCATTCCCCAGAACCACTGAATACAGTATCATTCCCTTTTTCTATCCAGGTAGATCCATTATTCTTGCTTATGAACAGCCTGCAGGTAACATTATCCAGATCAGGATCAAGTATGTCGACCGTGTAATTGAAAGGAGTTCCCCATCCACCTTCTCCAGGCGTTACTGTCAGGTTCTCATATGTTGGATACGAGTTGTTTAG
>Ga0315554_1000158_pt1 | contig 36725 bp, 36 predicted proteins | sample SalMarSW160370MG_FD_202114 | JGI IMG/M metagenome (GOLD analysis project Ga0315554, IMG submission 202114) | Salt marsh sediment microbial communities from the Plum Island Ecosystem LTER, Massachusetts, United States - Salt Marsh Sediment SW1603-70 ...
CATCATCATTTTCACTCTGCTGATAAAACTCATCACCGCGCCGCTGAACGCGAAGCAAATCAAGTCGTCCAAGGCCATGCAGGAATTGCAGCCCAAACTGAAGGAACTGCAGAAGAAGTACAAGGACGACAAAGAGGCGCTGGCCCAGAAGCAGATGGAAATGTACAAGGAGGCAGGAGTGAACCCGCTGGGAGGCTGCCTGCCCACCCTCATCCAGTTCCCTATCTGGATTGGCCTGTACCAGAGCCTTTTCCGCCTGGCCAGCGCCGGCAAACTCGCCGAGGGATTCTTCTGGATTCCCAGCCTTTCCGAACCCACCAACAGCGGCTGGCTCCTTACGTCCCCAAGCAACTGGGACCTCCGCTATGTGGGAGCCTACATCGTGCTGCCCATTCTCACCATCGTCACGCAGATAGTCCTGCAGAAGATGATGACGCCGCGCGACCAGGACCCGCAGGCGGCGTCCATGGGGCGCATGATGATGTTTATGCCCCTGCTGTTTGGCTTCTTCGCCATTCAGGTGCCGTCGGGGCTGGCACTGTACTGGGTCACCATGAACATCTTCAGCATGGTTCAGCAGTACCTCACCATTGGCTGGGGCAGCCTCCGTCCTGAAAAAGAGGGAGCGCCTCAAAAAGAAAGCCAGCGAGAAAAAGAAAAGAAGGCCGCTCCAGCGACCCCTTCTGAGAAGAAAGGAAAGGCAACCCGTGGACGCAAAAAGAAGCGCTGAATTCACCGGGAAGACCAGCGAAGAAGCCATAGCCAAGGGCCTCGCCTCCCTGGGAAAGACTGAGGATGAGGTGGAAATCACCGTCTTGTCCGAGGGAAGTCGCGGCGTGCTCGGCATCGGAGCAGAGGAGGCACGCGTCGCCATTCAGGTTGTTTCGGAGGCTCCCTCCCCGACCTCGGAAGGCGCGCCTGCTGAGGATGCAGAGGCACTCCCCATCGCCACGGCAAAAGAGGCGCTGGAGCAGGTGCTTCGCCTCATGGAAATCACGGGCCAGGTGGAGGCGCGGACCGACGTCAGCCTGCCCGGCACCGACCGCGTTCCCTTCGTGCTGGATATCCAGTCTGAGGAAGACTTGGGCATCCTGATAGGCAGACGCGGCGAGACCCTCGCGGCGCTTCAGTACCTCACGCGCCTGATGGTCGGGCACAAAACCGGCAAGTGGCACGAGTTCGTGGTGGACGTACAGAACTACAAGGTACGGCGCGGCGACGCGCTCCAAAACCTGGCACAGCGGATGGCCGACCGAGTGGTTGAGACAGGAAGGGCCGTCACGCTGGAAGCCATGCCGCCAGCCGAACGCAGGCTTGTGCATCTCGCCCTGCGCGAACACCCGGAAGTGACCACCCACAGCATCGGTGAGGGCGAAAACCGCAAGGTCATGATTCTGCTGAAAGAATAGCCCGCTGAGGGTGCCGATACAGAAAGCCCACCGCCGAGGCAGCGACGCAGGGGCATTCTCCAGCACGCGCTCACAGGCTGGGCTTCTTCCTACCTCTCGCTTCGGAGCGGTCATGAAGAGACCCGACTACGTCGTCATCGGTCACGTCGCGAAAGACATCGTCCCAGAAGGCTACCAGCCAGGCGGCACGGTGACCTATTCTTCGGCGACGGTTCAGAGGCTGGGACTCCAGGCGGGCATCGTCACACGAGCCGAAGCCGGCTTCGACTTCTCCTCTCTTACCAGCCAGCGCATTCTCGTCGCGTCTGCGCCGTCCCCCAGAACAACCACTTTCGAAAACATCTACGACGGAGACCACCGCACCCAATACGTCCGAGCAGTCGCCGAGCCCATTCGGACCACCGACGTGCCAGAAGCGTGGCTCTCGGCTCCTATTGTCCACCTCGGCCCCCTGGCTCAAGAGATGGACGAGGAGATAGTGCATCTGTTCCACGATTCGCTCGTCGGCGTCACGCCGCAGGGGTGGATGCGACAGTGGGACGAGCACGGCAGGGTATCCCCCACACTGTGGGCACGGGCGGAGGCGCTCCTTCCGCACGCCGACGTGCTGGTCATCAGCGAAGAGGACGTGGGCGGGGACAGCCACCTGATAGCCGAATACGTTCGCCTCACCCGCATCGTCATCGTGACCAACGGATGGAAAGGGTCCACCGTGTACGTCGGAGGAGAGCAGCGGCAGATTCCACCACGCTCGGCGAATGAAGTCGACCCGACCGGCGCCGGTGACGTGTTCGCTGCCGCCTATCTGGTCTCTCTCCACGAGCATGGCGACCCGTTCGAAGCAGCGCGGTTCGCCAATCACACGGCCTCCTTCTCTGTGGAGGGGGTCGGCACGCAGACCGTCCCGACCCGCGCACAGGTTGCAGCATCCCTTGCCCAATCTTCGCACCTGTGATAATCTAGAGCCCATGACAAAAGTGTTCGCTTTGGCCAACCAAAAAGGAGGCGTCGGCAAGACGACCACCGCCGTGAACGTGGGCGCCTGCCTGGCGCAAGGCGGGCTGCGCGTGCTCCTGGTGGACGCCGACCCGCAGGCAAATGCCACCACCAGCCTCGGGATAGACAAGCATCAGACACACCACTCCATCTATGACGCCCTCATCAACAAGACGCCGCTGGACAGCGTGACCGTCCTGACTACTCTCCTTCACCTGGACCTTGTCCCCTCGACGCCGTCGCTGGCCGGGGCAGAGGTCGAACTGGTGACTCTGGGACGCCGCGAGTTCCTGCTGGACAATGCTCTCGACTCCGCTCGCGGACGCTACGACTACATCCTGATAGACACCCCCCCGAGCCTGGGGCTGCTCACGTTGAACGCGCTGACCGCCGCCCACAGCGGGGTCATCATCCCCGTGCAGTGTGAATACCTCGCCCTGGAGGGTCTGACAGAACTGATGCGTACCATCGAACTGGTGCGCAACCGCCTTAACCCCATGGCCCACATCGCCGGGGTCGTGCTGACTATGTTCGACGCTCGTACCAACCTGGCCCAGCAAGTGGTGGATGAAGTGCGGCGTCACTTCGGCTCCCTGGTGTTCGAGACCATCGTGCCGCGCAGCGTGCGGCTGAGCGAGGCCCCCTCCTACGGCGAGCCGGTTGTCGTCTATGCGCCGAATTCTGCGGGGAGCGTGGCGTACCGAGAACTGACCGAAGAACTGAAAGCGCGAGACTGAGCGCCATTCAGGAGGTGAAGCGTGCCAAAGGAAAGACGCGGCCTGGGCAAAGGTCTGGAAGCGCTGATACCATCTCCACCCGAGACCGATATCCGGGAGAGCGGCATCACAGAAATATCTGTGGCCGCCATTTCCCCAAATCCCCGCCAACCTCGCCACAAGCAGGACCCGGAATCCCTGCGCGAGTTGGCCGACTCGATTCGCGAGCACGGGCTGCTTCAACCTCTCGTCGTCACGCAGGCTGAAGACTCCCTGCCAGGCGCGCCCCGCTACCAACTGATAGCGGGAGAGCGGCGCTGGATGGCCGCGAAGATGGCCGGCCTGAACCGCGTGCCCGTCGTCATCAAGGAAGCATCTCCCCAGCAGACCCTTGAAATGGCTCTGGTGGAGAACATCCAGCGGGCCGATTTGAACCCGATGGAAGAGGCCCAGGCATACCAGCAACTGGCCGACGAGTTCGGCCTGACCCAAGAGCAGATTGCCGCCCGCGTCGGCAAGAGCCGCGTGACCATCACCAACACCCTGCGTCTCCTCCGCCTGAGCGACCAACTCAAGCAGGCGCTCCTGGCGGGCGACATCTCCGAGGGGCACGCCAGGGCCTTGCTCGCTCTGGAATCGGACGACCTACAAGAGCAGGCCCTCCGCATGGTGATGCGGCACGGCCTCAACGTGCGCCAGACCGAGGAACTGGCCCGCACGCTCCAGACACCGCCAAAGAAGGAGGAACCTGCGCTGCCCCTGTCGCCCGAGACCAAGGCGCTCCAGTCGCGACTGGAGGGGGTCCTCGGCACGCGTGTGCAACTGACGCGCGGTCAGAAGGGTGGCAAACTGGTCATTCACTTCTACTCCGACGAGGAACTGGAAGCCATCTGCAGCGTCCTCCTGCGCGAATCCTAGCCGAGAAATGTTCCGCAGAGATGCGGAGAACGCAGGGAAGGCCTCTAGCCTTTGGCCGTTAGCCAGCCGTTTTTCGTGAACAGCCACGAGCCAATGGCTAAAGGCTAAGGGCCAAGGGCCTCTTCTCGCTATGCGTCTCTGCGGTGAACCAGTCCTACTTCTGAGGAGCCGACTTGCCTATGAAAACTGCCGATTGGATTCTGTACAACGGGCGCATCTACACCCTGGACAACCGCCTGCCGGTGGCGAAATCCATCGCCATCTCGGCCAGCCGCGTCCTGGCCGTCTCCGAACGGGACGACCTGCTGCCGCTTCTGGCCCCCAGCGGGCTTGCCATTGACCTGCGCGGCGCAACGGTGCTCCCCGGCTTCACCGACGGGCACGTGCACTTTCTGGAGTACGCCCGCCGCCTCCGCCGCGTGATTCTGGACGGCATCGAGTCGAAAGAGGAAGCGCTTGCCCTGGTGGCCCAGCGCGCAGCCCAGGCACAGCCCGGCGATTGGGTTCTGGGCGGCGGCTGGGACCGCAACCTGTGGCCCGACACCCGCTTCCCCTCGCGCCGCGACCTGGACCGCATCGCGCCCGACAATCCCGTCGTCCTGGACAGCAAGGACGGGCACACCCTCTGGGTGAACAGCCGCGCCCTTGAAGTCGCCGGAATCACGCGGGACACGCCGGGCCAGGAGGGCGGCGAGATTGTCAAAGACGAAGCGGGAGAGCCGACGGGCATCCTGAAGGAGAACGCCCGCCTCATCGTGCGGAATATCCTACCCAAGCCGTCCCTGGAGGAAGACGCGGCGGCCCTGCGCCAGGCCATCGCCAACGCCCACGCAGCGGGCATCACCGGCATCCACGACTGCGAGAAACCCGAATCCATCATTGCCTTCGGAGCGCTGCACCAGCGCGGGGAACTGAGCCTGCGCGTGGTGGCGCACATCGACAAGGATTCTCTCGACCAGTCCATCGAGGCCGGCATTTTCAGCGGACTGGGAGACGCAACCCTGCGCATCGGCAGCCTGAAACTGTACGCCGACGGCTCGCTGGGCTCCCGCACCGCCTACATGCTCCAGCCCTTCGAGGGCACCAACGACTGCGGCATCCCCACCCTGCCCAAGGCCCAACTGCGGGAGTACATCCTGCGCGCCAGCGAGGCAGGCATCAGCGCCGCCGTCCACGCCCTGGGCGACCGCGCCAACCGCGAGGTGCTGGACGTGCTGGCCGAGGCCCGCCAGCGGGAAGACGGCCTGCGCCCGCCCCTGCGCCACCGCATCGAGCACGCGCAACTGCTTACCGAGGAGGATATCCCCCGCTTTGCCGAACTGGACGTCATCGCCTCCGTCCAGCCGACCCACGCGACCGCGGACTACGAAATGGTCGAACTGCACTGGGGCAGGCGAGGGCGATACACCTACGCCTTTCGCTCGCTCCTCGACCACGGCACGCGGCTGGCCTTTGGCTCCGACTGCCCTGTGGAGCGGTTCGACCCGCTGCCGGGCATCCACGCCGCCGTCACCCGCCGCCGTCTGGACGGAAGCCCCGGCCCGGAGGGCTGGTACCCGGAGCAGCGGCTGACCGTGGAGGAGGCCGTCCGGGCCTTCACTATGGGCAATGCCTACGCCGCCGGGCTGGAGGGGCAACTGGGCTCCATCACGCCGGGGAAACTGGCCGACCTGGCCGTGCTGTCCGAGGACACCTTCGCGGTAGACCCGATGCAGATTCCGGCGGTCACCGTGCTGAGCACGTTCTTCGAGGGGCGGCTGGTGTATGTGAACGAGGATGCAGGGTGGTGTGAAGCGGTCAGTCCGTAGGATGGGTTGGCAACCCGTTTTTCAATGCGCCCCACTCTCATCTCCGTGGGCGTCGTCACGCCCCAGTGCTACGACGGAGGCGAACCATCCCCGGTGTGATGACAGCGAAGCCGCCTTCCAACTGCTCGGCGTGCCGCTCGATAGAGGAGGCTACCACCGTTGCTTTGCGCTCCGGTGATAGCCCCGCCAGCCGAATAAGCACAACTCCAAGGGTTGCACGCCGCTGGCGAAAGACCAACTCGCCAAAATCCTTGTCACCAGTGAGCAACAAGGCTCCTTCCCGATTTGCCGTCTCTAGAACAGCATCGTCGGGAATCCCCGGCTCCATCTCGGCGACATACCATACCCGATGACCATCCTGCCGGAGGCGGTCGACGACCTGGCGGTCTACGCTTTCGTCGGCGACCAAGTTCATCCGCCGCCCTCTGCGACTGGATACACAACATCCGCTCGCAGCGCTTGGCTGGCAAATGCCAGCGCCGCCTGGATGGCCTCGCGGGTCAGCCTGGGGTGGGCGTCCAGAATCTGCTCCACGGCCTCACCGGCAGCCATCTTCTCCAGTATGAGCTCCACGGTGATGCGCGTGCCGGCGACGACTGGTTTTCCCATCATCACGCTTGGGTCGGACACAATCCACTGCTTTTCCATGCTGCCTCCATAAAACACAGGGCTGCCTGACGGCTGGCTATCCGCAGTATCCCCTACCTCGAATATAGCACGCCTCGTGCCTCTCAGCAATTCACATCGAGCGCGTCGGGTCGTCACGCTCCAAGCGTGACCTGCTAAGTTCCCTGTCACCCTGAGCCTTGTCCTGGGCGGAGCGAAGGAACAGCGAAGGGTCTAGCATCCGGCAGGGAGATTCTTCGTCGCTCCGCTCCTCAGAATGACGGCAGACGAGGCCAAGCCGTAGGACGGGTTGGCAGTCCGTCTTACATCCGCGTTCATCTGCGGTTCCTACCGAAGCACCCGTTCATCGCCGACGCGCTTCGTGACCCTCACCTGGTCCAGGTGCTCCATCAGCCCCAGGGCGTACTTGCGGCTGGCGTCGAACATATCGCGCACCTGCGCCACGGTGATGCTGCCGTTCTCCTGGATGAACTTCACCACACGGCTCACCATGTCCCGGTACGTCTCGGACAGAAACACCACTTCCGCACTCACCTTGACCAGCGCGCCCTGCTCCAGCAGCGCGTTCAGCACCTCTTCCCCTACCGCCTCCACGCACTCCTTCACCGACGGCGTCGCATAGGGGGAACGGCGGAACGCGTCCAGCAGGGCGTCCACGTTCTTCTGGTCCGCCGGGCGGAAGTGGGGCTGGTGAGAGGGCAGCCGCAGGATGGCCTCGTCAGCAGCGACGCGCCCTTCCAAGACCACCTTCTGGATGACCTCGTTGAACAGGCGGGGCGGTAGTTTCAAACGGCTCTTGACTTCTTCCCTGGGCATGCCCAGCCGCGCCGGGTACTGCTCGTGGTACGAGCCGAGCAGCGCGACCACTTCCTCCTGCAGCCTGTCCCAGGCCTGAGGCGTCGTCGCGAACGCCTGCAGGTTCACAGAGGCATTGCCGCCTCCCAGAAGCAGGGCCTGCCCCTGCTCCACGAGACCCGCCAGCGCGTCCTGCGCGGCTTCCCTGGAGAGGCCGCTTCTGCCAATCAGTTCCTTCACTTCCCTCGGCGGCGGGCTCTCCAGAATCTGCAGGAGGATGTCCTCCGGCGTGCCGTGGGCCGCGGTCTCCAACTGGGCAACGACCTCCGCGCGACGGCGGCGGTGCCGCCGCCCAGGATGCGGGTTGACCACAAACCCGCCGCCGATGGTCAGGCTGGGCGAGGGCCGCCGTATGACGAACCGGTCGCCCTTCACGAGCGGCACCGGCGAAGCCAGCGCGATTTGGGCCCACCCCTCCTGCCCCGGCTGCAGGGTGTCGCTCTCCAACATCCGCACTTTGGCCATCACCTCTGCCGCGCCGCTGAAGAACTCCACGCTGGCGTTGTGGCGTATGGCCTTTGGCGCGTCGTCCAGACACCTCAGCCGCACGTCGGCCAGCACGGTCGGGCGCATCCATCCGGGAACCGTCACCACATCGCCGCGCCGAACCTCGTCCTTGTCCACGCCGGTCAGGTTGATGGCCACGCGGCTGCCGGGCACGGCGACGTCCACCTTCTCCTTGTGGGTCTGGAGACCGCGAATCCGCGCCTTGCTTCCCTGGGGCTGCAGTTCCACCTCCTGGCCGACATGGAATGCGCCATCCACCAGCGTGCCCGTCACGACTGTGCCGAAGCCCGAAATGGTGAATACCCTGTCCACCGGAAGGCGAGGCCGCCCGCGGTCTGGGCGTGGCTCCACCTGCGCCAGCAGCCTGGTCACTTCATCGAGGAGTTCGGGCAGACCCTGCCCCGTCCGTGCGGAGACAGGGATGATGCGGGCCCCTTCCAGGGACGTCCCATCCAGCGTTTCGGCCACGTCCGCCTGAACCAGTTCCAGCCACTCTTCGTCGTCTACCAGGTCCGCTTTCGTCAGCGCCACCACGCCATCTCGGACCTGGAGCAAATCCAGAATGTTCAGGTGCTCGCGGGTCTGGGGCATCACGCCCTCATCTGCGGCAATCACGAAGAGGGCCGCGTCGATGCTTCCAACGCCTGCCAGCATGTTCTTGATGAAGTCTTTGTGCCCAGGCACGTCCACGACCCCGACCGACTCGCCGTCAGGCAGCGTCAGCCACGCGAAGCCCAGGTCGATGGTCATCTCGCGCTCTTTTTCCTCTTTCAGGCGGTCGGGATCGATGCCGGTCAGCGCCTTGACCAGCGTCGATTTGCCGTGGTCTACGTGTCCGGCGGTTCCGATAACGTGCACGTTTGTCTCCCCGTGAGAATCTATCCTTCGGAGGGCGTACTGCTCCTCTTTTTGCGGCCCGCTGAGAGATCATCCAGCCCTTCTTGCCACTGATGGAACAGGCCTAACTGGCCGGCAATCACCGCATCCATGATCTGAACCAGGCTGTCCATGTCGGATGCTGCACCGCGAGCGCGTTTCTCCAGTTCGTCCAGTCGCTTCGCCGCTGCCTCGTTCTTGCGCTGCTGCTCGTTCCAGGCGTGCTCCACCTTGAGGGCTTCCGCCTTCCAGCGCTTCTCGTTGTCCTCCCCCCACTCCTGCAGTCTCTTCTTCTGCCGCTCTTCCGACAGCCGCTGCAGTTCAGCCAGTTCCGCCTGCCGCTGAGAAAGGTGGGTCTGCAACTGCTCCAGGCTCTCCAGGGCGTGGCGGTTCTTGTCGTAGAAGTCTTTGTACACCTGCATCGTGGCCGCGAAGGTCTTCATGGCCTTCTGATTGTCTTCGAAGTCCTTGCCCCAATCGCCCATCTGACGTTTTCGCTGGGCCTCGCGGAGTTGCTGCGCCTCCATGAACTCCGACTGCTGCACGCGCAGGTCATCCCTCGTCTGCTCGAGCACGAGAACCCTCTGCTCTGCCTTGCGCAGGGCATCTTCCAGAATCTGCCCTTTGGTCGCCTGGTCTTCGGTGCGCCGAAGCAGTTCCGTCGTGGTCTCCTGAAGTTGCGCAATGCGCTTCGCGTCGTGGGTGTGGCGTTCCTCTATGGCGCGTATTTCGTGACTGCGTGACTGGAACTCGGCCTGCACGTCCAGAAAGGACTTGCGCAACTCCAACAGCGCCTGGTTCAGCCGCTGCTCCTCGGTGCGGCGCGCCTCCAGCGCGTCCGTGATTTGAGGCAGGGCTTCAAGTTCCTTGCGGAGCCCCGCGACAGCGCGCGTCTGCGCTTCCCGCTCCAGCAGGCGGGCGCGCTCCACGTCTCGCTGGGCAGCCACCTGCTTCTGCTCCGCCGTCTCTACCAGCGCACCCATTTCCTCTTTGAAGCGGTCCATCGCCTGCTCCAACTGGGCCAACTTCGCCAGTTGGGTCTGAGCGGCAGCAAGTCGCGCTTCCAGTTCCTGCACCTTCACGACCCATCGCTCCGAATCCCGCAGTTGCTCCTCCAGGCGCTGCCGCAGGCGGGCGGTTTCTTCCTTGTCCTTTCTGCGCTCTTCGTCCAGCCAGTTTACCATCTGCTCAACTTGCGCCAAATCCATGGGCATGTCACCCTCCAACAATCTGCGATTTCATCAATCCAGCCAGGCCGCAGGGGCGAATCTCGTATTCGCCCACGCCAGGGCAATCAACATTGCAGTCCAATCACCACTCACGGCTGAATGATGACGGGAGTGCCAATCTCGGCCCAGTCATACAGCATCTTTGCGTTTGGTGTGTCCAGAATGACGCAGCCGAATGACGCTTTCTGCCCCAGCAGCCCCGACCAGAGAACCGTGCCATCGGAGTTGATGGGCAGCGCGTGGATGCCGTTCTCGCTGGCCCCGGCCCAGTAGATGCCCAGCCAGTAGGGCATGCGCAGCCGCCACAGGCTGGCATACGCCTCGGCGATTTTGGACTGGACGGCGAAGGTGCCCGTCCGCGTATCTCGCCCCGGCAGCCCTGTAGAACACAGCCACCTCCAGATGAGCACTTCTCCCTGATATACGTACATGCGCTGCTCGGAGATGTCTATCACTATCTTCTTCGGCGGCACCGGAGTCGGCGTCGGCGTCGGCGGGGTCAGCAGGTAGTTGACCGCCGCCAATCTGGACAGGGCCTCCTGCCCCCCCGGAATGGCAATCAGCGCGGCCTCGAAGGCCTCCTTCGCGCCGAGAAGGTCGCCGAAGTCCTGCAACTGCGCACCGTGGCGAAGACAGGCATCGTACAGAAGGCTCTGCACATCGGGATAGGCCGAATCGATGCCGTAGACCACCTGGAGAGCCTGCCGAGCGCCTTGCCAGTCGCCCGCGTTGTACCGCTCCAGGCCCACGAGATACTGCGACAAGGCTTCCGCCTGGTCTCGCGCCGGCTGGAAGGCCGGCTGCATCTCCAGCGCCTTCTCGATGGCATCCCGCGCCTGGTCCCATCGCCTCAGACTCACTAGAGAACGTCCGTAGTTGGTGTAGGCTGCCGTCAGCCATTCGTTGACGCCGCCATATCCGGGTTCCAGTTCGCGAATCCGCTCCAGAATCGTGATAGCGGCGGTCCATTGCCCCTGCTGCCAGGCCTCCTCCAGCGAGCCTCGCCACTGGTCGATTCTCTCCACGTTGGTTATTGTGGGCGTGGCCGTGGGACGGCCAGCGGCGACGGCCCATTCGTAGGCTGCGGGGCCGAGAAGGATTCCTGCCACCAGGAGAACCGCGGCGGCAACCACCAGCCACCACACCCACGGCCTCACCGCGGCGCGGATGGTTCGCGTCGGTTCGGCAGCTGGGCGCACCTCTCGCCGAAAAGGCCGAATCTCAGGTGCCGAGGCCGTCGCCTGCGTCAGGCGCGTCCTCGCCCACTCCATGCACTCCAGCGCGGCCCCGTCCTCAGGGTCTATCGCCAGCACCTTCTGCAGATAGCGGATGCTCTCTCTGGGGTCTCTGGCGAGACCGGCCAGCCAGAGCCAGGCATCCTTCTCCTCTGGGGCCAGTTCCGCTGCCCTGTGGAACAGGCGCCGCGCAGGGCTGCGCTTTCCTTCCTCGGCAGCTCGGATGCCCGCTGCCATGCACTCGGCATACGAATCGGGCATCGGGCCGACATCACGGACGGTATCCATCGCAGGGGTGTCTCTCCGCTCATGAGATGGCTAGAATTATAGCATCTTTCGACACCGAGGGCAAAGGTTTTCCTGCCCCTGCAATGCGGTGCAAGCAGGAGGCCAGGCTGCGCCAACGCAAAGCGCCCCTTCCTCCGCGAAGGGGCGCTCACTCGCTACGCCGCGATCTACTCCTCGTAGAACGCCTCGCCGCGTTTTACGCCCAACATGCACAGCCCCGCAATCAGAGCAAAGGCGGGCGAGGAAAGCAGAATCACGTTGTATGCCCCGGCCCAGTCCACCAGCGTCCCTGCCACGATAGGCCCCACAATGGCCGCCGACATGGAGAAGAAGTAGTAGAGGCCCGTATACGCGCCCAGGCGGCTCTGCGGGGCGATGTCCACCACCATCGGCAGAGAGTTGATGTTGATGAGCGCCCAGGCGAAGCCTGCCACAATCAGCATGACGGTGATGAAGGACACGCTGGGAACCCAGTACCCCGCGAACAGCAGCGCGGCCAGCAGCACGATGCCGGTGAGTATCGTGCGCTTCCTGCCGAACCGGCTGGCGATGAACCCGCTGGGGACGGAGAACACGATGAAGGAGACGGAGAAGAACCCCAACAAAACCGCGGCGCGGCTTTCGCTGATGCCCAGGTAGAACACGCCATAGGACGTGAAGAATGTCTCCAGCGCGTTGAACGCCAGGAACCAGAAGAAGATGGCCAGCAGAATCATCACGGCGCTGCGGTCCTTGTCTCGGAACACCTCCCTCAAATTCTCGATGACCCCGGGCTCCTTTGCCTCTGTCTCCTCCGGGAAATCCTTCGGCTCTTTGATGCGCCAAACCACGACGCCGCAGGCCACCAGCATCACTCCGGCACCCACCAGGAAAGGCAAGGCCGGGTCTGCGTTGTAGAGAAACGAGCCTCCGAAGAAGGCCAGCAGAGCACCCACGCCGCCCATCAGGTTGATGACGCCGTTGGCCTCGCTACGCAAGGGCGAAGCGATGATGTCGGGCATGAGGGCGATAACCGGCGTGCGGAAAATGGCCATGGCCAGCAGCATGACGCCGATGACCAGAATGAACAGAGCGAAAAGCCCGGGCATCTGCCCCACCTGGCCGCCGGCCGAAGCGGGGATCGCCTTGACTACGAAGGGGATGAACGCGAAGGCTACGGCAGCGATGGGCGCGCCCACCATGATGTACGGCATCCTGCGCCCCCAGCGGGTGCGCGTCTTGTCGCTCCTCACGCCAATCCACGGCTGGATGAACACCGCCGCGATGTTGTCCAGGGTCATGATGAACCCAGCCCATCCCGCCGTCAGCCCGAATCCGGCGACAGACGGGAGCGGCTTGCCAGCCTCCAGCAACTGACGCGTGAACTCAGGGTTGCCCGATTGCAGGAACAAAGGCACGAAGGCGTTGTACAGCGCCCACAGCAGGCTGATGCCCAAGAACCCAAATCCCAGCGTGAAGGTCTTCCTGTAATCCAGTTTCATCGCTCTCCTCCTTTCTGGTTCGAGATAAACACAAACGCGCCACCTCCGGCGGAGACGGCGCGTTCCACGCTACCGGTTGCCTAGTACCCCACCACGGGGCGTATCGCCAACTGTATGAGACTCAGAATCGGCGTCGGGTATACACCCAGCGCCACCGTCGCCAGGGCCGTCAGCGCCAGGGCCAGGGTCAGCGGCAGCGGCACCGCGATGGGCGCTGCATCGGCATCGGCCTTGCCAAAGAACATCCGGGCCACAACGCGCAGGTAGAAGTAGGCCGAGATGACCGCATTGACGACGCCGACCACCGCCAGCCAGACGTAGCCCTGGGACACCGCCGCCGAGAAGATGTACAGTTTGCCGAGGAATCCGGCTGTCAGGGGAATCCCCGCCAGCGCCAGCATGAAGAGGGCCATCGTCACAGCCAGCAGTGGCTTCCGCTGGATGAGGCCGTCGTAATCGTCCAGCATCTCACTCGGCTCGCCCTTGTGCCCCAGCGCGATGACCACCGCAAAGGCCCCGATGTTCATCAGCGCGTAGCACAGGAGGTAGAACAGGACGCTGGAATAGCCGGACCGCCCCACCACGGCCAGGCCGATGGTGATGTAGCCTGCGTGGGCGATGCTGGAGTAGGCCAACATGCGTTTGACGCTCTTCTGGGCCAAAGCCGCCATGTTGCCCCAACTCATGGTCAGCACCGCCAGCAGGGCCAGAAGGAAGCCCCACTGCGCCTGCCAGTACGGAAAGGCCGTCTCCAAAATGCGCATCAATGCGAGGAAGCCTGCCGCCTTGGCGCCCACCGACATGAAGGCCGTAACGAGCGAAGGCGCGCCTTCGTACACGTCCGGCGTCCACATCTGAAACGGGACCAGCGCCACCTTGAAGGCGAAGCCCACCAGCATCATGGCAAGGCCTGCGGCCAGAAGCGGGTTGGCCAGCAGGTCAGACGGAGCGCCTGCTTTGGGGACAATCTCGACGATGGAGAGCGTGCCTGTCGCGCCGTAGGTCATGGCAATGCCGAACAGCAGAAACGCCGAGGCGAATCCGCCCAGGATGAGATACTTCATGCCCGCCTCGACAGAACGCCACTCGTCCGAGGCCGTCGAGGTGAGCACGTACAGCGCGAGGGACAGAATCTCCAGCGCCAGGAACACGGTCACCAGACTGATGGCGGAAGCCAGCAGCATCATGCCCAGGCACGCGAGGAGGATGAGGGCGAACACCTCGCTGGGCAGGGCAAACCGCCGCACAGCGTCCAGTCCCAGCAGCACGGAAAGGCCCGCGGCGAGCAGAAACAGCAGGTTGGCGAACATGGCGAACCCATCGGCAACCGCCATGCCCTGGAACGTGGGGGACGAACTCTGCCAGGAATAGGCCGAGACCACACCGGCCAGAACCACGCCCACGAGGCCCAGCACGCCCAGCAGGGTCAGCCGCTTTTTGCGGCTGATGGCGTCTACCAGAAGCATCACCAGAGCAAAGCCTAGAACGATTGCCTCTGGAGCGAGAACCCGAATGTTGGGAATCTGCATCAACGTCTTCCTCCGCCCAAGGTCAGTCGCACGCCGCGGGCCGAAATGGCATCCTCAAATCCCTACCGCAGCAAGCCCAGCAGCCGCTCCACCGTGGGCGTGATAACGCCGTACAGCAGATTGGGCTGGACACCGAAAACCAGCGTCATCAGAAGCAGCGGGGCCACAACCACGCCCTCCAGCCATGTGAGTTCCGGCAAAGGCTCGGACTCTCCTTCCCCCGCATTCTGCATGAGGCGCTGGAACAAGGTCAGCATGTACCACGCGCTGAGAATCATGCCCAAAGCCGCGAGCACTGCCAGGGCCTTTTGCGCCCGGAACACGCCCAGGAGAATCACAAATTCGCCCGCGAACCCGTTCAGTCCTGGGAGACCGACCGCCGCCAGGATGGCCGCCAGCAGGCAGAAGCCGAACACAGGCATGGCCTTCCAAAGCCCGCCGTAGTTCGCAATCTCCCGCGTCCCCTTGCGGACTTCCAGCCATCCCGCCAGGGCAAACAGCGCCGCGATGTAGATGCCGTGGCTGGCCGACTGGAAGATCGCCCCGCCCACGGACTGCACGTTCAACGCGAACAGGCCCAAGACAATCAGGGACAGGTGAGCCAAACTGGAATAGGCCAGCAGCCGCTTGAAGTCCTTCTGTGCCAGCGCAATCAGCGACCCATAAAGAATGCCGATGACCGCCAGAATCTGGATGGTAGGCGCGAAGAAGGCCGCCGCATCCGGGAACAGCGGGATGGCAAATCGGATGAACCCGTATACGCCCATCTTGGAGAGAATGCCCGCGAGCAGAATCGTCACCGGCGTCGCGGCTTCCACGTAGGCGTCCGGCAGCCAGGTATGGAACGGCACCAGCGGCACCTTCACGGCGAACGCCAGCGCGAATGCGCCAAACAGCCACAACTGGGCATGCCAGGGAACCTTCAGTGCCATCAGGTCTGCCATGTTGAATGTCCAGGCTCCCGTAGCGCTGTACGCCGCATAGCCCAGCGCCAGAATTGCAACGAGCATGAGCGCCGAACCCGCCATGGTGTAGATGAAGAACTTGGTCGCGGCACGCACGCGCTTCTCCCCGCCCCACTGGCCGATGAGGAAGTAGGCCGGGACCAGCATCACTTCCCAGAACACGAAGAACAGTATCAGGTCCAGCGCCGTGAACACGCCCAGCACGCCCGTCTCCATCAATAGAAGCACGGCAACATAACTGCGGATTCCCTTCTGCGGGACGAGCCGCCAGGAGACCAGCACGGCAACAACGAACAGCAACGCCGCCAGAACCACCAGCAGCAGGCTGATGCCATCCACGCCAAGGATGTACTCCAGCCCGAACTGCGGAACCCAGGCCGCTCGTTCTGCGAACTGGTAGCCCGCCTCGGAGGTCCGGTAGAAGGCCCAGAGAAGGATGGTCAAGGCAAAGGTCGCGCCGGTGACGACCAGCGCCCACACCTTGACTGCCCTCACATGCTCGCGGCGGAAGGCGTAGGTCAGCAGAGCCGCTGCGGCAGGCAGCCACACAATCAGTGACAGAAGGGGAAATCCCAATTGATTCATCTTCAACGAGTCTCCTTGGTCATCCTTTCACCGAGGCTCCCGCCGCCTCGGCTCCTCACGGAAGCCTCTTCGTTACCGCACCAGCGCGTAGACCAGCATCAGCACGGCGCCGAGCAAGATGCCGAGAGCGTAGTTGCGCACCAATCCGGTCTGAAGCTGCTGCAAGCCGCGCCCCACAGCCGCCACGAGGGCCCCTATCCCTTCCACGATGCCGTCGATAATGGGGCCATCCACCCGCGCCGCCAGGAATCCAGCCACGTCTTTCAACGGCTTGACGATGGCGCCCATGTACAGTTCGTCCACGTAGTACTTGTTGTAGACCAGGGTGTACAGCCCGCCCAGGCTCTTGGCAGTACGCATTGGCAGGTCAGGTTTTCGCACGTAGAATACATACGCAAGGCCGATGCCCGCCAGCGCGACGGCCACCGACACCGCCAGGAGCGTCCACTCTTGGGACACCGTCCCGTGGGCAGCGCCCGTCAGCGTGAGGGTGGGCAGGTGCCAGCCTAGGCTGCCGTCCAGGAAGTGCTCTATCCAGTTGCCGCCGCCCAGTATCTTGGGCACCCCGATGTAGCCCCCAACCACAGACAAAGCCGCCAGAACCATCATCGGGACGGTCATCACCTTCGGCGACTCGTGCACGTGGGACGCCACCTTCTTGTCCACTCTGGATTTCCCGTGGAACACGCTGAACACCAGCCTGAAGATGTAGAACGCAGTCAGGCCCGCGGTGAGGAGCGCCAGCGCCCACAACACCTTGGTCTGCAAGAACGTGCGCCACAGAATCTCGTCTTTGCTGAAGAAGCCCGCCAGGCCGGGGAATCCCGCGATGGCCAACGCCGCAATCAGGAACGTCCAGTACGTGACGGGTATCTTGCCCTTCAGACCGCCCATCTTGCGGATGTCCAGTTCTCCCGCAAGGGCGTGCATCACGCTTCCAGCCGCGAGAAACAGAAGCGCCTTGAAGAAAGCGTGAGTCGTCAGATGGAAGATGCCCGCCGCGTATGCGCCGACACCGACGCCCAGGAACATGTAGCCCAACTGGCTGATGGTGGAATAGGCCAGCACGCGCTTCAGGTCGTGCTGCGTCAGGGCAATGGTCGCGGCGAAGAAGGCCGTCACGCCGCCTATGGCCGCCACCCACGTCATCGCCGACGTGGACAACTGGAACAGCGCATGGGTGCGGGCCACCATGTACACACCGGCAGTCACCATGGTCGCCGCGTGAATCAACGCGCTGACCGGTGTGGGGCCTTCCATGGCATCAGGGAGCCACACATAGAGCGGAATCTGAGCCGACTTCCCCACTGCGCCCAGCAGAAGCAGCAGCGCGATGGCCGTCGCCACGCCTGACGAGACGCCCGCGGCTGGCCCTTGCTCCAGCACCATCCCCATGCTCAACGACCCGAAGGTGATGAAGATGAGGATCAACCCCAACGCGAACCCCACGTCCCCCACGCGGTTGACCAGGAAGGCTTTCTTGCCCGCATCCGCAGCCGACTTGCGCTCGAACCAGAAGCCAATGAGCAGGTACGAGCACAGGCCCACGCCCTCCCAACCGACATAGGTGACCAGCAGGTTCTCCGACAGAACCAGCGTCAGCATGGCGAACACGAACAGGTTCAGATACGCGAAGTAGCGGACAAAACGCTCGTCATCTGCCATGTATCCGATGGAATAGATGTGAATCACGAAGGACACGCCGCTGACCACCGTGGCCATCAGCGTGGACAGCGGGTCCACCAGCAGGCTGACCTGCACGTGGAAATCGCCCACCGAAATCCAGTCGAACAGGCGGCGAATCACATATCTGTCGGTCTCTTCGCGCCCCAGCAGAGCCACAAGAAGCAGCACCGAACCGACGAAGGACAAACCCACCATCGCCGAGGCCAGAACTCCCGCGCCCCGCTTGCCCAGGCGGCGGCCAAACAGCGCGTTGAGGATGACCCCCACCAGGGGAAAGAGCAGCACCAACCAGGCATAATCCAGCATACGTTCCTCCCGCTCCGAGGGTCCCTAGCCTTTCAACTCATTCATGTCATCCACGTCCACCGTGGGCCGCAAACGGTAGAGGGCAACCAATATGGCCAAGCCAACCACGACTTCGGCGGCGGCCACGGCCATGACCAGCAGCACCAACATTTGGCCGTCCACCGAGTTCAAGTACCGCGAGAACGCGATAAGGCTCAGGTTCGCGGCGTTCAGCATCATCTCGACGCACATGAACATCACAATCTCGTTGCGGCGGACCAGCACTCCGACCGCCCCGATGGTGAACAGAATGCCGCTCAAAATGAAATAGTGAAGCGATGTAAGCATGCTCTCAGCGCCTCCCGTTACTGAACCTCTTCCCGCTTCTTCTTGGCCAGCACGACCACGGCTATCATGCCAATCAGCAGAAGCACGCCTGCCATCTCCAGGGGCAACAAGTAGCCTGTGAACAGCGTTCCTGCCAGCAACCGCACCGTGTCCCCCGACTTCAACGGCGCATCCGGCACCAGCGCCTGCAGGCCGAAATAGAGCACCCCCAGGAACAGCAGAAACGCCAGCCCGATGCCTGCATACCGCTGGAAGTACCGCCTGTCCTGCCCCTCACCTCTCTCCACGCCCAACAGCATCACGACAAACAGGAACATGACGACGATAGCGCCGGCGTAGACGATGAACTGGGTCAGCGCCACGTACGGCGCGTTCAACAGGATGTACAGCGCGCCCAGGGCGCAGAAGTTGACCAAGAGCCCCAGCGCGCTCCAGGTCGCGTTCTTTCCCAGAATCACCCACACCGCGCCGGCGATGGCCGCCAAAGCAAAGCACGCGAAAAGAACTGTCTCCAGCATGCCCTTCAATCCTCCAGTATGATGGCGTGGGGAGCCGCCGGAATCAGCAGCGTCTCCTTATCCAACACCAGGTCCGAACGCGTCCGCTGAGCCAGCGCGAACTCGTGCCCGAGGCGAATTGCCCCAGTCGGGCAAGCTTCCTCGCAGAAGCCGCAGAAGATGCAGCGCGTGAAGTTTATCTCATAGAGGGCCGCGTACCGCTCGCCGTGGGAGTAGCGGCGTTCTTCGGTGTTCTCGCCTGCCTGCACGTAGATGGCGTTGGCCGGACAGGCGGCTGCGCACAAGCCGCACCCCACACACAGTTCCAGTCCATCCTCGCCTCGCTGGAGTTCGTGCCGCCCGCGAAAACGCGGGTACAACTGGACTTTCTCCTTCGGGTACTGCACCGTGACCGGTTTGGTGAAGAAGTACTTCAGCGTAACCGCCATGGCTCTCAGGATTTGGTAGAACCCCTTTACCGCATCAACGATGGACATTCCACATACCTCTACTCCACTTGGTCCCGCTATTCATGCTCCAGGTTCGCCGCTCGTTAGAACACCGGCTTTACCGCACTAGCGCAGCAGCAGCACCACAGCCGCCGTGACCAGCAGATTCGCCAGGGCAAGCGGCGTCATGAACTTCCAGCAGAACTTCATCAGTTTGTCGTACCTGGCGCGGGGCAGGCTGGCTCGAACCCAGACGAACAGGAAGAGCAGCACGACCGTCTTGATGAAGAACCAGACCCATCCGGGCAGCACAGGCCCCTGCCAGCCGCCCAGGAACAGCGTCGCCGTCAGCGCGCTGACCACAATCATGTTGATGTACTCGGCCATGAAGAAGAGGGCGAACTTGATGCCGCCGTACTCGGTGTTGAAACCGGACACCAGTTCATTTTCCGTCTCCGGCAGGTCAAACGGCGACCGGTTCGTCTCCGCAAGGCCGGAGATGAAGTAAATCAGGAAGCCCACGGGCTGGAGCACCAGCAGCGGCGCGATGGCCTGATACGCCACAATCTGGCTCATCCTGAGGGTGCTCGTCACCAGCACCAGGCTGACCAGCGCAAGCCCCATCGGCAGTTCGTAACTGATAATCTGCGCGGTCGCTCGCAACGCGCCCAGCAGAGAGTAGTTGCTGTTGGAGGACCACCCGCCCAGCACGATGCCGTAGGCTCCCAGCCCGGCCACCGCCATTGGGTACAGCAGGCCCACGTTGATGTCCGCCACCTGCAGCGTAATCTCGTGTCCGGCAAGCGAGAATGCCCGTCCCACCGGAATCACGGCAAAAGCGACCAGAGCGGGAACCATCGCCAGGACAGGCGACAGAATGTAGACCCATCTGTCCACATGTTCCGGAACGATCTCTTCCTTGAAGATGGCTTTCAGAGCATCGGAAACGGGCTGGAGCAGGCCGAAAGGTCCGGCCAGGTTGGGGCCGTACCGCAACTGGAATCGGGCACACACCTTGCGCTCGAAGTACGTCATGTAGGCAAAGGCAACCAGCAGCCCCACGACAACGACGATGCTCTTAATCAGTGGAATCAGCAGCGTGTCTATCCAGTTCCAGTCCATGTGCACTCCCTGCGTTTTCCTCGTTTGTCGCGAAGAGAATCCCGGCTAGCGCTTGGACACTCTGACGCGGGTCAATGCTCCCAGCGGCTCCAGAATCTCGCCCAGCGGCGTTTCGCTGATGCCCAGAGGCGCCCAAACAGTGCCGCGCGCCACGTCCTCGCTCACCCGCGCTTCCCACTCCAGCGCGCCGCGCGCCGACGACAGAAGCACCGTATCGCATGTCTTGACACCACGCGCGTTGGCGTCTTCGGGGTGCATCAACAGCCATCCGCCAGGCACGTTGGCAGCGATGGCGGACGACCATTCAAGCGGCGCCGTCCTGTAGAACAGCGTCCGACCCACCGCCAATGCCAGCGGATAGTCCTCCTGGCCCAGCGGCAGTTCCAGCCTGAAATCCGTCACTCTCGGTCGCTCTGCCGCCCGGTCAATCTGCCAGCCATCGGCCCCCATCGTATCATACGAGCACCCCCGGCACAGGGGCACGCTGCGCGCAATCTCATGCCAGATGTCAGACGCGCTCCCGTATCCCCAGTCATCCTTGCCGCGCTTCCTACGCTCGTCTTCCTGCATCGCTTCGGCCAGCCCGGCGATGACGTCCCACCCAGGGCGAACGCCCTTCGGCGGATACACCGCCTGCTGAATCAACTGAAGCCGTTGCGCGAGATTCACGAATGAGCCATCGCTCTCGGCGGGTGCGGCCGCCGGCAGAACCACGTCTGCCAGTTCCGCCGTAGGTGTGAGGAAACAGTCCTGCACCACCAGAAACCGCAGCGTCTCCAGCGAAGTCCGCGCGCCAGGGACCTCGCTCACCAGATCGCTCTCGACCACGAACATCGCCTGCACCGCGCCCTCGCGGGCGCCCGACAGCATCTCCTCCAGAGCGAACCCCGGGCGCGGCGAAAGGCGCACGCCCCATCTCTTGCCGATGCTGTCGCGTGCCCTGGCGTCCTCCACCGAAGCTCCGCCAGGATACCGGTCGGAGGCTGTGCCCATGAGCAGAGCACCCCATGCGTTCGGATGCGGCGTTAGGCAGGCCGCCTCGCCACCCAGTATCGCCACCATGTTTCGCACGACGGCCAGGACGGGGCCTGAAGCCATGCCGCTGCCATATAGCAGCAGGGGATTTCCGGCCTCCGCAAGCCAATCGGCGGCCTGCTTCAACGCCCCGGCATCCGCGCCGCTGATTTCCGCAATGTGCCCCGGCTTGTATTCCACAGTCCGCTGGGTCAGGTCAGCACGCTTGCCGCTTTCCACGCGGCTGTCCCGCGCCAGCAGGTGCAGCAGCCCGGCCAGAACTGCCGGCTCGGTGCCTGCCTGACACTTCAGCCACGCACCGTAGCGGCTTGCCGTTGGCCGCTTCGGGCCGATGGCGATGACGCGAGTGCCCTTAGTCAGGGCTGCGCGCCGAATGAATAGGTCCACCATTGGCGCGTCTCCCAGCGTATCCACGCCCACCAGGACCACCGCACCCGCGCGCAGAGGCGCATCCACGGACGACAGCGGTCTCGCGTCGTCGTCAGGTCGTTCGGCAAAGTCCACGTTGTTCGTGCCCACGATGCTGCGCGCCCATTTCTGCAGCAGGTAGTTTGTCTCGTTGCTGGCGCGAGCCGAGCCTACCGCAGCCACCACATCGGGATTGGCGGTGCGCACAATCTCTCGGATTCGGCGTCCCGCAAAGGCCAGGGCTTCCTCCCACGTTGCAGGCTCCAGCCTCCCGTCCCGCCGAATCATCGGCGAGGTCAGCCGCTCCTGGCTCCCGACATAGTCGTGGCCAAACCGCCCCCGGTCGCACAGCCACTCATCGTTGACCGCCATGTTTTCGCGGCCTACGACGCGAAGCAGGCGGTTGGCTTTGGAATCAAAGGCCAGGTTGCATCCCGCGCCGCACAGCGTGCAGATGCCGGGCACTCGCTTCAGTTCCCAACTCCGCGCCGCAAAACGGAAGGGGATGCTCGTGAGCGCGCCCACCGGGCAGACATCAATGACGTTTCCGGAGAAGGGCGACTCCAACTGGCGGCCGGGGAACGTGCTCACCACCGTCTTGCCCCCCCGCTCGTAGAGGTCCAGTTCCACGTCGCCCGCCCACTCTTCCAGGAATCGGATGCAACGGCGGCAGAGCACGCACCGTTCTTCATCCTTGATGACGAATGAACTCAGCGGCAGCGCCTTCTGTTTGTGCCGCTTCTCTTCGACGAAGCGGCTGACCGTATTTCCAAAGACGAAAACCTGGTCCTGGAGTTCGCACTCTCCGCCTTTGTCGCAGACGGGGCAATCCAACGGGTGATTGGTCAGGAGAAACTCCAGCGAGCCTTTGCGCGCTTTCACCACCGCGGGCGTGTTGGTGCGGACTACCATGCCTTCCTGCACAATCGTGGTGCAGGCCGTGTGGAAGCCGCGCATGCGCTCCACTTCCACCAGGCACACGCGGCACGCGCCGATGCTGACCAACTTGGCGTAGTGGCAGAACGTGGGTATCTCAATCCCGGCCTTTGCAGCCGCGTCCAAAACGGTGGTGCCAGCCGGAACACTCACCTCTTGCCCGTCAATTGTCACATTCACCAGAACTTCCATGCAGTGCCTACCTCGTCGGTGTGGAAATGCAGGCAATCATCCCTGTGCTGCGAAGGGGCAGCCATGCCCCCGAACGTGCTGAAGGTACTCTTCCCGGAAATGCTTGATGCTGGACATCACGGGACCCAGCGCTGCATCCCCCAGCGGGCAGAAACTCTTGCCCCCGATGTTGTCGCAGATGTCGAGGAGCAGGTCGATGTCCTCTTCTCGCCCGTTCCCCTGCTCGATGCGGTGCAGAATCTTCCACAGCCAATCGGTGCCTTCGCGGCAAGGGATGCACTTGCCGCACGACTCGTGTCGGTAGAACTCGGCCAGGCGTTCGACGGCACGGACGATGCAGGTCCCCTCGCCGATGACGATGACGGCGCCGGAACCGAGCATCGTGCCCGCCCCTGCCAGCGCCTCGTAGTCCAGGGTGACATCCAGATGTTCGGGGGTAATCATGGGCGTGGAGGAGCCTCCGGGGATGACCGCCTTTATCGGCCTGCCGTCCAGCGGGCCTCCCGCGTAGTCGTCTATCAGGGTTCGCAGTGGTGTTCCCAGGGGCAGTTCGTACACGCCGGGCCTGTTCACGTGCCCGCTGATGCAGAACAGTTTCGGCCCGGGGCTTTTCTCAGTGCCCATACTGGTGTACCACTCCGCGCCCCGCTCCACGATGAACGGCACGTTGAACAGCGTTTCCACGTTGTTGATAATGGTGGGCTTGCGGTACAATCCTTCGCTGGCGGGGAAGGGGGGCTTCAGTTTCGGGTGTCCTCTGCCGCCCTCCAGGGAAGTCAGCAGCCCTGTCTCTTCGCCGCAAATGTAGGCCCCCGCCCCTCGATGCACTATCACGTCCAAATCATATCCGCTTCCTTGGATATTCTTCCCAAGAAAACCGCGCTGGCAGGCTTGCTGAACGGCGTGGTCCAGACGCTGGGCGCCAGTCTCGTACTCGCCGCGGATGTAGATGAAGGCCTTGCTGGCTTCGCAGGCGTAGCAGGAGATGGCAATCCCCTCAATCAACCCGTGGGGGTCGTGCTCAATCAGCACGCGGTCCTTGAAGGTGCCGGGCTCCCCTTCGTCGGCGTTGCAGACCAGGTATCTGGGGTAGACTCCCTTGGGCAGGAATCCCCACTTGACTCCGGCAGGAAAGCCCGCGCCGCCCCGCCCGCGCAGCCCCGAACGCTTCACCAAGTCCACCAGTTCGGGTGGCTTGAATTCCTTCAGCGCCTTGGGCAGGGCCTTGTACCCGCCGCGCTCCACATAGACATCTATTTCGTGAGAGTTGGGCACCCCCACATTGCGCAAAAGGATTGGTTCCGCCATGCACATCTCCCGGCCTGTGAGCACTGTTCGCTTCGGCTACTGTCTGCGCAACTCCTCTAGAATCTGATCCACGCGCTCTTCGGTGAGGTTCTCGTAGTACACATCGTTGACCTGCATCATGGGTGCGGTGCCGCAGGAGCCCAGGCACTCCACCTCCACAAGGGTAAACAGCCCATCCGAAGTCGTTTGACCGACCTCGATGCCCAACCGCCGCTTCAGGTGTTCCACGATGTGCTCTGCCCCCAGCAGGGAGCACGAAATGTTGGTGCAAACCTGCACCAGATACCTGCCCACCGGTCGGCGGTTGAACATCGTATAGAAACTGGCTACGGAGCCCACCTGAGCAGGCGAAAGGCCCATCGCCTCCGCCACCTCCTCCAGGGCCTCCGGGCTCAGCCAACCCGTCTCTTCCTGAGCCAGCGCGAGCGCGGGAAGCAGCGCCGAGTTTGGATGCGGATAGCGCGCCTTCAGTTGCTGGATTTCTGCTCTTGCCTTGTCCGACAGCACGTAACCCTCCCGCCGCAGTCGCTAGCGATCCACTTCGCCCAAGGTAATGTCAATAGAGCCGATGATGGCCACCATGTCGGAGAGCATGTGGCCCTCCGCCATCGTGCTTGCCGCCCGCAAGTTGGAGAAGGACGGCCCACGTATTTTCAGACGGTAGGGCATAGGCCCGCCATCGGAAACCACATAGTACCCAATCTCACCCTTCGGAGCCTCCACGGCAGCGTACACCTCGCCCACAGGCGGAAGGAAGCCCTCCGTCACCAACTTGAAGTGATGGATGAGCGCTTCCATGCTGTAGTCCAGTTCCTCCCGCGGCGGGTAGACAATCTTGCGGTCATCGCACACCACCGGGCCGTCGGGCAGCCTGGCGAGCGCCTGCTGGATGATGCGAAGGCTCTGCTTCATTTCTTCCACCCGCACGACATACCGGTCATAGCAGTCGCCTGCCGTGCCCGTGGGGATGTCAAACTCGAAGTCGCCATACGAAGAGTAGGGCGCGTATTTCCGCATGTCGTAGCCCACGCCCGTGGAACGAAGGATAGGCCCCGTGACCCCCAGGGCCACCGCCTGCTCCGACGTGATGCATCCAATACCCTGCACCCGCGACAGCCAGATGGGGTTGCTGGTCAGCATCACTTCCATGCTGTGCAGCCACCGGGGAAGGCTTGTCAGCAGTTTCCCGACGGCGGCCCCGAACTGGTCAGGAACGTCCCGCGCCAGCCCGCCGATGCGGATGTAACTGGGCGTCATCCGCGCGCCGGAGACCATCTCGAAGACGTTCAGGATTTCCTCGCGAGCCGTGAAGGCATACTGAAGGAGCGCGTTGATGGTCCCCGCCAAATCCAGGCAATGGGTGCCAAGCCACAGAACGTGAGACGCCAGCCGCTGCAGTTCGCACAAAATGACCCGAAGGTACTGGGCACGAAGGGGAATCTCCACGTCCAGCAGTTTCTCCACGGCGATGACGTAGCCCAGGTTGTTGGTCATGGCCGCAACGTAGTCCATCCGGTCTGTGTAGGGGAGAACCTGCGCGTAGGTCCTGTACTCCGCAATCTTCTCGATGCCGGAGTGAAGGTTTCCGATGTCTGGCTCCGCGCTGACGATGGTCTCGCCGTCCAGTTCCAGCACCACGCGGAGCACGCCGTGAGTGCTGGGGTGCTGCGGGCCCATGTTGAGGACCAGCGTATCCGGGCGCGCACCTGGTGGGCGCACGGGAGGTACCGAAACAGGGTCCAGCACCTGCGTACCCAAACCCTCCAGCGCCGGGTCGTCCAGGGTAGGTGTGAAGGCCACAGGCTCGCCGCCGAGGGGATAATCCTTGCGCAGCGGATGTCCCACCCAATCGTCGGGGAGCATAATCCTGCGCAGGTCGGGGTGGCTCGCAAATCGAATGCCCATCAGGTCATACGCTTCGCGCTCGTGCCAGTCGGCCCCCGGCCAGACTTCGGCGACACTGGGCACCGAAGGCGCGCCCCCATTCAAAGGCACCTTCAACCGCAGCCCCTGGCGGTGGGCCAGCGAGTACATCTCATACACGGCTGCGAAGCGAGGCGAGCCATTCATGCCGGAGTAGTCCACCCCCGTGACGAACCTTAGAAGGTCGAACCGAGCGCCTGGCTCATCGCGCAGAAAACGGCACAGCGGAACCAGGTGCTCTGCGCCGGCTGTAAGGGTAACGTCGCCCCGGAATTCGCTCACGCCCTGCACCGCGTTGGGGAACTGGTTCTTGACCTTTTCGACGAGAGTGCCGTTGTCCGTCATAGAATACCCCTACCATCCGCATTCGGGAAGACCGGTGCCAACTACGCGCGGTCTTTGAACTTCTCCGTCGTGATTTTCTCCTGGATTTGGGTCAGCGCGTACAACAAAGCCTCCGGGCGGGGAGGGCAGCCCGGCACGTAGACATCCACCGGGATAATCTTGTCCACACCCTGGATGATGGCGTAGTTCTGGAACATCCCCCCGGAAGAGGCGCACGCACCCATGGCGATGACCCATTTGGGCTCCGGCATCTGGTCGTACAGCCGCTTCACCACAGGGGCCATCTTGTTGGACACCCGTCCCGATACAATCATCAGGTCGGCCTGGCGAGGGGACGCGCGAAAGACCTCTGCGCCGAATCGGGACATGTCGTTGCGAGCGATTCCCGCCGCCATCATCTCGATTGCGCAGCATGCCAGACCGAAAAGCAGCGGCCACACCGAATACTTGCGGCACCAGTTTACGGCCGACTCCAGCGTCGTGGTAATCACACCGTCGGGAAGTTTGGTCTCTACTCCCATTCCATCGCTCCCTTCCGCCAGACGTAAACGTACCCCACAACTGCAATGAGCAGGAAGACAAGAACCCCCAGGAATCCAAGCCACCCACTGTCCCTGGCCGCCACAGCCCACAGATACAGGAACACAAGCACCAGGTCCAGGAGAACGAAGAGCATGGCAAAGAGGTAGTACTTGACCGCGATGGGGCTCCGTCGGGGACTCTGGAAAGGAATCTTGCCGGATTCGTAGGGAAGGAGTTTGGTGGGGTTCTTGCGCTTGGGGCCGAGGACTGCCGGCACCACCAGGGCAAGTACGGCAAGCACGCTCGCCGTAGCGAGCAGAATCAAGATGGGAAGAAACTCGCTTGGCATGGCCTGAGGACTCCTCCTAGAGTGCTATGATACTGCACCGTATCCCATTCCAGCCTACTGCTGGCTGCCCCAGGAATGTTGTGAATGTTATCACAGACCTGTCGTGCTGTCAAACGCACAGGCCATCGCTGTGCCGGAATGCAAACTATGCATGCGAGTGTGCGAAAGGCTGTCGGCTGGCTGGGGAACGTTGTCGCACCCGTTGCTGCGCTCTTGGGGAGTGGAGTGGTTCTGCCCGTCCGGCTTCCGACGCTAGGCGTCGTCCGCTTCCACGACCTCCCCTTCCAGAGCGATCTCTTCGTGCGGCTCTTCAGGGGCTTTCAGCAGCGGCGGCTCTTCGGCGCCGGCCATCAAACTCTGGCCGCGGAAAAAGCCGCCCTCCTCCACCAGAAACGACGCAACCGAAATATCGCCCCAGACCTTGCCTGTGGACAGGATTTCCAGGCGGTCCTCTGCAATGATCTTTCCCTTGACCGCCCCCGAAACCGAGATGTTCTCCGCCTTGATGTCTGCCAGCACACGGCCCTGTTCTCCCACGATGATATTGCCTGCTGCTTCGACGCTTCCCTCGCACAGGCCATCAATGCGAAGCCCGCCGTCCGTTTCCAGGTGTCCGCTGAAGCGGGCGTCGGGTCCAATGACTGTCGCGATTCTATCCGAGGCGCGGTTTTTCCCTTTGGCCAACGTGGTCATCTCCCTCGTGCAGTATTACTCTTCTGTATCAAGCCCGATGTACTTCAGCGGGTCTACAGGGTTGCCATACAGTTGAATCTCATAGTGCACGTGCGGCCCCGTGCTGTTGCCCGTGGAGCCGGAGTTCGCTATCACTTCTCCGGCCTTGATCTCATCGCCGACCTTCAACAGCAGGCGCGAGTTGTGGGCATAGAGCGTCGAGAATCCCATCTCATGCTCAATCTCCACGACCCACCCGTACCCGGCCAGCCAGCCCGAGCGCGTGACCGTGCCATCCTTGGTGGCCTTCACCGGAGTGCCGTACCAGACGCCAATGTCAATCCCCTCGTGAAACTCGCGCACGCCATTAAGAACCCTGTACCCGAACCCAGAAGTCACATCGATTTCTCCATCCACCGGCCAAGCATGCGGTGCCGCCGCAAGGAGTTTCATCTCCTGCTCTATCTGCTCGGCGCTGCTTCGCTTTTCAGGCTCGATGCGCGCCAGACGCATTTCGGCCTCATTAATCAACTCGGTGATGGTGTCCATCCGAAGGGGCAGCGAAGCCTGCATCGCCGCGATTTCCTCGCTGTTCTCCGACACCAAGCCCATCCGGGGGGCCTCCTGCCCACGGCTGCTCGCCGTTCGCCCCGAACCCGTCGCAGAAGAGTCGGCAGAGGCGTGGCTCTGGCCGCCTACAGCGGTAGCGCCGTCGCTGGTCGCGTCAAGCGTAGGAGTCGGCGTGGGGGTCGGGGTCGTCAGCCCCATCATCTCCTGAATCTGTTGGGTGAGGCGGTCCACTTCGCCCAGGTCTACCTGGAACTGCGCTACTTGCTCCGTCAGCCTCCGCACCTCTTCCTGCTGGGCAAGTATCGTCTCGCGCATCTCCTCCTGGCGCGAACTCTCCAACTCCACCACTCGGCGGTACTGCTGCAGTTCTCTTTCCAGGCTCACGCGCGAATCCACAAAGTAGCCCAGGGACAGGAAGAAGGCGACGACCAGGAGCAGGAACACGGGAAGGACCCACGTAGGAAAGCGCAGGCTGATAGGTGCGCGCTCAGGGCGCGGCGGAACTATAAGCAGCGTGACAGGTTGCCTATCTTTCTTGCGAGCCAAACCCTGGCTCCTCCCCATGAAGTGAGTTTACCACGCAATAGCGGCCCTTCCCCCGAATGCCACGTGGAACTGGCATATAATATCACGACTTTCCCGACTTGTCAACCATTTTGCCTGCCGCGGTACATGGTGTAAGATGGTGCTCAACCGACGAAGCCGGAGGCTCTCGTGCAACTCTTGGTGGTGGCGACCCGCAATCACGGGAAACTGCGAGAATACAAAACGCTCTTGGCCGACCTTCCCGTTCAGTGCGTCCATTTGCCCAGCCTGGGAATTGCAGACGAGCCTGAAGAAGGCCCCATCGGCTTTACCGAAAACGCGGCGCTGAAGGCGCAATTCTACGCCACCCGCTGCGGGCACCTGACGCTGGCCGACGATTCCGGCCTGCAAGTGGACGCTCTGGGAGGCGATCCCGGCGTCCGCTCGGCCCGCTACTCCGGAGCAAATCGCACCGATAGGGAACGCTACCAACTCCTCCTTGCGCGCCTGGCCGATGTCGCCCCGGAGGCGCGCACTGCCCGCTTCCGCTGCGCCATCGCCGTTGCCGAGCCGGAGGGACTGCTGTTCACCGTGGAAGGCTCGTGTGAAGGCGTCATCGCCGTGCACCCCAGAGGACAGCACGGGTTCGGATACGACCCTGTGTTCTACGTGCCCGAGCAGGGCTGCACCATGGCGCAACTGCCTCCCGACATCAAGAACCGAATCTCCCACCGCGCGCTCGCCGCACAGGCCGCCCTGCCCCTTCTCCGCGCCTACATCCTTGAGAAAGGGTGAGTTGCCATTGCAGGGCAATCTCTCCAGTGCAGCCCCTTCTGAGCATTTCGAGCGGCCACACCCCCACACAGGGCGATGCAGCCTTCTCGTGCCCCAGAACTGAAATGCGCCCTCCCGAAATGAAAGACGGCGCCCCTGCGCCGTCTCGTCCAGGCGATTCGTCTGTGTTTTTCAGGAGGGCGAATCGCTACCCTCGGCTTCCAGAATCTCCGCATAGCGCCTCATCAGGCGCAGAATGTCGGCCCGCTCCTCCTCGGTGAACTGAGCCATCATCCGCTTGGCCCGCATGGTGAGCTGGTTCGTCGCCTCCTGCATCAGCGCTTGCCCCTCCTCGGTCAGGCTCACCAGCACAGACCTGCGGTCGGCGGGGTCGCGCTGTCTCTTCACCCATCCCGAACTGACCAGCCGGTTCACGATGCCCGTCATGGTGGCCGAGCACTGGTCTGTGGCCTCCGCCACCTCGCCCATGGTGCATCTGTCGCCGTGAGAATGGATGAAGGCCAGAACCAGAAACCTCGGCATGGTCAATCCCGGCAACCGCAGCAGACGGCCCATGTGCTGCCGCTGCCTCCACGTCAGCCACATGGTGACTCTCCTGAACTCCTCCACTTGGGAGTCTAGCAGGTCAGTGGTCTTCTGTTCTTCCGTCAAGGCATCCCCCCGATAGATAGCAATGCGATTAGTTTGCAGCGCTAAGTATATGGAGGATACCGACGGGTGTCAAGCGCAGACCCTGCGCAGGAATGTCGCGATGATTTCGGCGGTGCGGCGGGGCGCTTCCAGCATGACTGTGTGTCCCGCGCCATCCACCGTGGCCACGGAGGCGTCGGGAATCCCGGAGGCCAGGGCTTCCGCGTACTTCGGGGGCGTCATGCGGTCTTCGGAGCCGCAGAGCACCAGTGCAGGGACGCAGATGTCGCCCAGACGCTGCGTCACGTCAAACGCGTCACACGCGGCGAAATCCCCGTAGAGCACGTCGGCGCCCGCCGCCAGCATGGTCTGGATTCCCAAGGCGCGCACCTGCTCCGTCGCGTGCGGCCCGTGGGCCCAGTCGGCAACGAGGCGAACGGTCGCCGCAAGGTCCGAGCGCAGGCCATCCAGAATTGCAGGCGCGACTCTCAGCCTTGAGCCTGTGCCCACGAGCACCAGTGCCTGCACCGCCTCAGGGCATTCCAGCGCTACCATCTGGACGATTGCCCCGCCCATCGAGTGTCCCACCAGAACCGCGCTATCCAAACCCAGTGCTCGCAGGAATTCCCGGACGCGGCTCGCGTAGGTCTCGATGCGGGCCTCCCCTGCGCCGTCGGACTTTCCGTGACCCGGAAGGTCCAGCGCGAAAGTGGCGGCTCCCTGCAACCTCCGGATCTGCGGCGGCCAGACCAGATGGCTTCCCCCGGCCCCATGAATGAGCACCACCGGGCAGTTGCCGGAACCATGCCGAGTGTAGAATACCTTATCGCCGTGAACTGACACAGACGGCATATCCCCTCCAAATGTCAAAGGCCTCATCCCGAACGCTGTCCAGGATGAGGCCCTTTTCTTCCTTCCACCGGCAGAGACTTAGGCGTCCTGCTTCTCGCTGATTGCCTCGTTCAAATCCTTGACCAGAGCCTCCACCTCAATGCCGTGGGCCCTAGCGCCCTGCTCCACATTCTCAAAACGAGCCACAGCGCAGCCAAAACACATCAGCCCGTGCTTCAAGAACACCGGCACAGTTTCCGGATACTGTTCCACAATCTGTCCGATGGACATCTCTTTTGTCAGCGTCACTGCAATTCCTCCTTGCAAGGTCTATGATGTCGTAGAACTGCGCCAATTATACCCTGGAACGTCCAACATCGCAAATCAGGCGCGAGGGAGGGCATCCCTGCTCAGTCGCCTGCGCAAAGCGCTGCGCAGCGCGTCGTGGTCGCTCCACGGCTGCTCCTCTGTGCCGAAGCACATCGACTGCTCGTGGCCTTTGCCTGCCGCGATGACCACATCGCCTGCCTCCGCCATGTCCACCGCGAACTGAATCGCTTCGCTGCGGTCGCCAATCTTCCAGAAATCGCGCCCTTCTTCCCACCCTTCCGCTCTGCACGCCACCGCAATCTGCTCCATGATTTCGTCCAGGTTCTCCGTGCGAGGGTCCTCTGCGGTAATGACAATTCGGTCGGCCAATTGCCCCGCGGCGTGACCCATCAGGGGACGCTTCTCGCGGTCCCGCAGGCCCGCAGACCCGAACACCACAATCACCTTGCCAGGAGCGAGCCGCCGCGCCGTTTCCAGGGCGCGCCGCAGCGCATTCGGCGTGTGGGCAAAATCCACGATGGCCAGGAAGTCCTGCCCCTCGTCCACGGCCTCCATCCGCCCTTTAATTCCGCTCAGGCCGGCCACACCCTCGCGAATCGCATCCCAACCCACGCCCTGGGACACCGCTGCGGCGACGGCGGCCAAGATGTTGTATACGTTGAACTCCCCAACCAGGGGCGAATGCAGAAGCACATCGCCCTGCGGCGTCGCGCCGCTGATTTCCAGCCCGCCGGGAGTGTGCCGCACCTGCACAGCCCGTACATCCGCCCCTGCATGCAGCCCGTATGAAATGTGGACGTCGGCGGCGATGGGTTTCAGATACTCATAGGAAGAATCGTCGGCGTTGAGAACGGCCACCTTGGGAGTGTTCGGCTTGCGATAGGACGCCGCCAGGCTCCGAAACAGCCGCGCCTTGGCCGCCCGATACTCCTCGTGGGTCCCGTGGAAATCCAGGTGCTCGTGCGTGATGTTGGTGACAACGGCCACGTCGAACTCGCAGCCCGTAACGCGGTGCTGAGCCAGCCCGTGGGAGGTCGCCTCGAGCACCACGTATTCGCTCCCCTCGCTGACCATCTGCGCCAGGTATCTCTGGACGTCGGGCGCGTCAGGGGTCGTCGTGTGCAGGCCGGTATCGTACACGCGGCTGCCAATGCGGGCATTCACGGTGCTAATCATGCTGGTGGGGAAGCCGGCAGCCGACAGAATGGACCAGATGAGATTCACCGTGGTGGTCTTTCCATCGGTGCCCGTGACACCAATCACCTTCAGAGAGCGGGAGGGGAAGCCGTGCCGCGCCGCCGAAAGCCACGCCAGCGCCTCGCGGCCATCGGGCACGCGGACACCAACGACCCCAGGCTGCTGCGCCAGAACGCTTTCCCACAGGGGGTCGGAGAATGCAATGCCAGCGGCCCCCCTGTCAATCGCCTGCGGGATGAACTGGTGTCCATCCACATGCAGGCCCGCCACCGCCACGAACAAATCGCCCGGCTCCACCTGGCGGGAGTCGGCAACGATTCGCAGGATGTCCGGATCGCCCTCCTGCAACTGGCATCGAACGGGCAGTGCTTTGCACAGATCGGATAGACGCATGGAGTCTCACTCATCAGAGAAATGAATCTCACCGCTGACACGGACGCAGCCGTCACAGGCGGGAGAACGGCTCCAACCTTTCCGGCCAGACCGAGAGACCCGCCGCAGGCCCTGCCTGCCAGAGCTGTCGGTCAAAGGTGGCCAGGGTGACTGGCTCAGCGATCATCTCTTGCCAAAAGCAAGCCGCTGCCAGGTGAACTGCATCGTATCCCCGCAAACCATGGTCCCAGGCCATCGCATCGGCCTGGGAGAGGACAGTTTCGGTAGGTTGCAGCCGCACCAGATCAACCCACTGCGCACGGAAGACCTGCAACGCCTCACGCGCTTCATCCGGAGGTAGAAGATTCGCCCGCACTGCCTTGGCCAGTGCGGCAGAGACCTCTGCGCGGCTAATCACACAGGTGGCCACCGCGTCCGCTGCAGCGATCACGCGGTTCACTTCCGCAGAGCCCGCCTCCGCAACGTATCGCTTCACCAGCGCGCTGGCATCGAGGTAGAGCATCATTCACGGTCCGCCACGAGCAGGTCAGCCACGGTTCCTTCGCCCCGAACGCGAGCGACGGGAGCCGAGGGCCCCAGCCTTCTGCCGGTCCAGGCAAGGAGCCCTGCCTGGGCCATGGCTTGCAATCGCTCCTCCACAGACTGCCCCACCGGAACAATACGCCCAACAGGTCGCCCGTGCTCGGTGATGAGCACTGTTTGGCCCTTCTTGACCTGGCGCACATACGCACTCAGGCGCGACTTCAGTTCTCTCAGGCCCACGCTCTCCTCGTCCAAGACGCTCCTCCACACAGGTCTATGAAAATTGCAACTACATTATACACGAAGTAACTACAGGCGTCAAATGCAGGCAGTGAAGCATTTCCGCCACCACGCGGCGAATGTCTGGATTCCCATCCCACGTAAGGTGCCACTCAGGCAGACTCCGGCACAACGTTGAAAGAAGCATCTCGTCTTTAGGGAAGTCCCACCAGCGGACGGAACCAGTCGGTTCCTCCCACGATATTGCACAGGAGAATCAGAAAGACAACCAGGAGAATCAAGCCGCAGCCACAGCCCGTGCAGGAAGCCCCTCGCCCAAACCCAAAACGCTTCTCCAGCCAATCAAAGGCTGCGGTCAGCAGGAATATCTGGAACGGCCCTCCCAGGCAGCCCCTACGCTGGTCTCTCAAATCGACACCTCTCCACTACGCCTTGCGCAGAGGTTCGACGATCAGTCGGACCTTCCACTGGTCAGGGAAGGGAACATCCTCCAGCGGACGAAAGACGCCGCCCTCGTACACGGCATCCACGGTCAGGTTGGAGAGAATCTCCTCTCCCTCCACCAGCAGCACGTTGCTGCAAACCTCGCTGATGCTCATGTACCTGTGGCGGACGGGGAGCGCCCTCAAGGCGGCCAGCGCGCTTTCCGGAGAGGCTCGGCCCACAGCGTAGGCCAGCAGTTCGGCCTTGGTCGCCGGGAAGCGTATCCCTTCCAGGGCGCGGTACAGGTCCAGCGAGCACACAATGCTCACATTGTCGCAGATGGCCCCAATGTCCACAAACTCAACACCGTCCGGAAGGCTGTTGAATGAGATGACAACCGCTTCTGGGACATCCCGCCTGCTCGCGTAGGACAGAATCCTTACCTTCGTAGCCGGGTATTCAAGGCCGTCCAATGCTTCGAAAATCTCTCTGTTGCAGTACAGTGCCATGGCTCACCTCCTGAGTGGTTGGTTCATCTACTTCCGAATTATACAGAGACGCAAAAGAGGCGTCAAAGAATCTCTGACGCCTCGGACAATCCTCACCGAGTGCGGGTCGCTACAAGATGCTGAGCAGTCTCACAGAGTGGGTTGCAAAATCAATGAATGGCTGCGGGTACAGACCGATAAGCAGCGTCACGGCGGTGGCGATACCCAACGCCACCGCGAGGGGCGGGCTCACCTTCACCTTGCTTTCCTGCTCGGCGGGCAGGAAGAACATGTAGCGTACCACGTTGAGATAGTAGAAGGCAGCAACTACACTGTTGACGATGCCTACCAGGGCCAGCACATAGAACTGGACATTGATGGCCGCCGCGAACACGAAGAACTTGCCAATAAAGCCCGCCGTGGGCGGAATGCCCGTCAGCGAAAGGAGCAGCACGAACAGCGTCCCCGCAAGCCAGGGAGACCGCTTCACCAGCCCTGCATAATCGGAAATCTCGTTCGACCCCGTGCTGTTCTCGAAGGCGATGACGGCCACGAACACGCCCACGTTGGTAAACAAATACCCAAGCAGGTAGAGCAGCACGCCGTTCACGCCGTTGAACACGCTGGGCGAGTCAAGAGCCACGGAGGCGAAGCCAATCAAGATGTACCCCGCCTGGGCGATGCTGGAGTAGGCCAGCATGCGCTTGATATTCTTCTGCTTCAGGGCGACAACGTTCCCCAGCGTCATGGTAATCATGGAGATGCCTGCCAGCACGGCCACCCAGTCCACCTGGAAACTTGGGAACGCCACCAGGAAGACACGCACCAGGATGGCGAAGCCTGCCGCTTTGGGCCCCACCGACAGAAAGGCGGTCACAGGCGTAGGAGCTCCCTCGTAGGCATCAGGGGACCAATGGTGGAAGGGCACCAGCGCAATCTTGAAGCCGAACCCGGCCAGGAGCATCACCAGAGCAGGGATCACCAGCCAGAGGAAATCTCCCGTGAGTTGCCCCGAGGCGAGGGTTTCTGCAATCGCGGCCAGGTTGGTCGTCCCCGTGACGCCGTACACCAGCGCCATGCCGTAGAGCATGATGCCCGACGCGATAGCGCCGTACAGGAAGTACTTGATAGCGCCCTCGCTCGACTTGGGGTCATCCCGCAGGTATCCTACCAGGATGTAGGACCCAATGCTCAGAAACTCCATGGACAGGTAAACCATAATCAGGTCGGTGGAAGCGGCAGCCAGGGTAACCGCCAGTGTCACCAGCACCAACAGCCCGTAGAACTCCCCCTCGAAGGGCGTCTTGCCCTTGAAGTAGTCCCAGGATGCCAGAATGATCAGCAGCGTAGCCAGCCCCGCCACCACCTGGAAGAACAGGGCGAAACTGTCCACAGCCAGCATGCCGCTCAACAGCGATTCCTGAGTTCCCCACAGCAGCGATGTCGCCACCAACGCGCCGATGAGGCCCGCGACGGCCACAAGCGGAAGCCAAACCTGTCGCCCTCCTTCTCGGTAGAAGACCAGGTCGAGAATGAGGACGAGCAGCCCCGTTGCCAACAGCACAAGTTCAGGCGATAACAAGCCCAGTATGTCCAAGACTCACCCTCCGTGACCGAACGAAGGCCGCAGACTACAACGACTGCAGCAATCGCGTCATTGCAGCGTTGATGGTATCGACA
>Ga0315554_1000160_pt1 | contig 36542 bp, 35 predicted proteins | sample SalMarSW160370MG_FD_202114 | JGI IMG/M metagenome (GOLD analysis project Ga0315554, IMG submission 202114) | Salt marsh sediment microbial communities from the Plum Island Ecosystem LTER, Massachusetts, United States - Salt Marsh Sediment SW1603-70 ...
ATCCGGGACCTTCGCCGTCGTTTCTTACGCCGGTACTGGTGGTTTCTGGCGCTATTCGCATGCTTCGTGATTGCCGTGTCGGTTGCTCTGGCCTGGTTCGAGAACCTGTTCAATCGGTGGATCGAGCCTGGCTTGGTGACGGCCTTCATCCTGGGTGCTGGGGTTGCGACGGCGGTCGCGATGGTCATCACCCTGGTGGGGATGGATGGCTCCCGTTCCTATCGCGAAGGTCTTGAAGCCGAATCCTGGACTGCGAGCGCTCTGAATCGACTCCGCAAGGACGGCTGGTTCGTGTTCCACGACCTCGAATTCGAGGGCAGGAACATCGACCATGTGCTGATCGGATCTAAAGGCGCGGTTGCGGTGGAAACCAAGCTTCGCAACGAGGATTGGACGGTCACGAGTGCGTCGATCGAAGACACTCGCCATCGACCCGTGCGGTGGATGGACCAGCTAGTCGGCCAGACAAGTCGGCAGGCCCGGACCTTCAGGTCGCTGATGTTTGCCGGCGGTGTGCGCACAGAAGTACGTCCAGTGCTCGTGTTGTGGGGAAGAAACATCACAGGTGCCTCCACCGTCACGATTGATGGTGTCTTGGTCGGACTCGGAAACGACATTGACAGTTGGCTCGGCCAGGTCCGGTCGATTCCCCTCTCTGACGACGAGGTTCGCCTGGCGAGACGGGCGGTCGAGCGGTTCAAGGCCGGAAAAGGTGTGAGGAAACCTCAAACGGAACCTGCCACCGAAAGCCAGACGCCCGGCAGCCGACCCGACCACAGTGGGCCACCGGTCCCTGGGGAACAACCTGAGCAGATCTCGGTCGCCCATCGGTAGATTGTTTCCCCTCATCTTCTGGTGACACTCCCGCACGTTGGCCCACGGGACGGTGGCGTCAGGAGCGCCTCGGGGCCCCTGTCAAGACTTCGCTGGAATTCCGTTCAGCATCGTACCCCTCCAGTGAGGCGGCCAGGCCGGTGCCGTCTTGACGTCTCTCTTGATGGATTCTCCACCCTGATGATGGTGAACCAGGGCTCGGGCCCGTTGGCGTACCCTGCGGTTGACCCTTGATCGTCCAGTCGGAGAGGTCGGCTCATCATGAAGAGATCGATAGTGCTCGCAGTCTTCTTCGCGACCCTGATCGTCATCGTCGTCGGCGTCGATGTGCTTGTCTTCAGCCATCGGTTCTGGGAACGGCTCTTCGTCAACATCAGCATCGTCGTGGTGTTTGTGGTCTTCTATTTCACAGTCCTCAAGAAGCTGTAGGCCCAGCGGCTGGAGCCCCGCGCGGCGGCAGGCACCGTCGGAAATGGAAAGCATCTCAGGGATACCTCACAGACCGCCCCAGCCAATCCCCAAAGCCCCTCGGGGCCCCTGATCTCGCCGGGGCGTTCGATGAGTGGGAGAGGTTTCAGAGTCCAGAGACCAGACGATGCGATGAGCCAACGCTGATATCTGAACTCTGCACTCTTGCTGCTCTACCCTGCCGCACCGCAGAATGCAGGATCCCATGATCGAAATCACCTTTGTGCGCCACGCTCAGACTGCGGCCAACGCGGCCGGCGTGTGGCAGGGCCACAGCGACGATGAGCTCAGCGAACGGGGGCTTTTCGAGGCGGAAGCCCTCGGGCGGCGGCTCGACGGCCACTCGTACGACATCGTGGTGGCCTCGGATCTGCGCCGTGCCTCCTCGACGGCGGCGGGAGGAGCGGGTTTCAGCGCAGAGTCGGACCCGGCTTGGCGCGAGATCGACGTGGGCCGGTGGGAGGGCCTTTCCCGGGAGGAGGTGGCGATGAGCCACCCTGATGAGATGGCCGCCCTAATGCGAGGCGACGAAGTGCGGCTCGGAGGGGCGGAGACCTGGCAGGGGTTCTGCGCGCGTGTCGACACGGCGCTGGCCGCACTGCTGGCCCGGCTCGAGGAGGGTGGACGCGCCCTGGTCGTCACTCACGGCGGTGTGGTGCACGCCGTGGTCTCAGAGCTGCTCGGCTTTCGCCGGCGCGGCCGCCCTTGGCCTATGGAGCACGTTCGCAACACCTCGGTGACGGTCGTCACCTTCGACGAATCGCCGCAGCTCCGGGTGCTAAACGACGCCACCCACCTGGAGACATGCCCGCCCGCCGAGGAGAGCAGCACCCTCGTCGCTCTGATGAGGCACGGGGAGTCGGAGGCCAATGTGGAGGAGCGATGGCAAGGACTCACCGACGGTCCGCTCACCGATCAGGGCCGGCGTCAGGGCGCCGAGCTGGCCGACTGGTACGGCCCGGTGGATCACGTCTACACCTCCCATCTGCAGCGGGCCCGCCTCACCGCCGAGGCGTTCGCGGCGAGACACGGCATCGGTGTGACGGTGCGTCCCGATCTACACGAGATCGCATTCGGGAGCTGGGAGAACCTCACTCCGGAAGAGATCGCGGCTCGTGATCCCGAGGGCTGGTCGGCCTTTCGTGACGAGCACGTGGACGTGCCGCGGGGCGACAGCGGCGAGACCTTCGTCGCCGCGGTGCAGCGCCTCGGCGCTGCAATAGCCGAGATCGCCGCCGCTCACATGGGAGGCAGGGTGGCCGTGGTATCCCACGGAGGGGTTATCCGCGGCTTCGTCGGCCGCGTCGTCGGCCTTGATCACGGCACCCGCCGGCGTCTCGCCGGCCCCGGCAACGCCTCGGTGTCTCACCTGCGCGCCTATACCGAACGCTCGGTGCTCGTCGACTACAACCTCGGCGTAGCCTGAGGGCGCCGTGCGCCTGCTCCTCGTCACCAACGACTATCCGCCGAAGCCGGGAGGAATCCAGCAGTACCTGGGCAACTTGATGGCCGCTTACGACGGAGAGGTGCGGGTGCTCGCCCCCGCCGACGATGACAGCGACCCCAGGGTGGTGCGAGCCGACCGGCCGTTCCTCTGGCCGACCAGGCGGGTGCGCCGCTGGGTGGAGGGGCAGGTAGCCGAGCACCAGCCCGACGTGGTGCTGTTCGGGGCGCCCCATCCCCTGGCGCTGATGGGACCGGCTCTGCGCCGGGCGACCGGGGTTCCCTACGGCGTGATCTGCTACGGCGCCGAGGTCATCATCCCCGGCGCCTTGCCGGTGACTCGCCAGCTGCTGCGCAGAGCCTTGCGGCGAGCCGACGTCGTCTTTGGGCTGTCCCACTACACCTGCGGACGGGTGGAGCGGCTGGCGAAGCGGCCGGTCCGCTACCTGGGCGGCGCCGTCGAAGGCGCCTTCTCTCCCGCTTCTTCGTTTCCCGACCGCCCGCTTGTGGGCTGCGTGAGCCGTTTTGTGCCTCGAAAAGGGCAGCGGCGGGTGCTGCGCACGTTGGCGCGGCTTCGCTCCGAGGGCTACGAAGCGGCCCTGCTGCTCGTCGGCAAGGGCCGGGACGAGCAGCGTCTTCGTCGTCTCGCCGCCCGGCTCGAGGTGCCGACCCGGTTCGAGGTGGCCGTGCCGTGGGAGGGGCTGCCGTCGCTGTACCGCGACATGACGCTGTTCGCCATGCCGTGCCGCTCCCGCTGGTTCGGCCTCGAGGTCGAAGGGCTCGGCCTCGTGTTCCTGGAGGCGTCGGCGACCGGCCTGCCCGTCCTGGCGGGCAGCTCGGGGGGCGCCCCGGAGACGGTGCTGCCCGGCGTCACCGGGTTCATCGTGGCCGACGATGCCGCCCTCGAAGAGGGCCTGCGCCTGCTGTTGGACAGACCGGAGCGGGCCCGCCGAATGGGCCGCGCCGGGCGAGAGCGTGTGCTCGCCGAGTACACCTGGCAGGCGGTCGCCGAGCGGCTGGGGGAGGGCCTCGTCGAGGCTCGACGGGGACGGTGACCCCGACCCGGAACCGGAGAAACGTCTTGACATAGCGCGGCCGGGCACGTAAATGTCTGTGGCGTCCCCAGCTTCGATCACGGCGGTCGGCGCCGCCGGAGGCCACCATGAAGCTCGTTATTGTCGAATCTCCGGCCAAGGCACGGACCATTGCCGGGTTCCTGAGCGGCGATTATGTCGTCGAGTCGTCGGTTGGCCACGTGCGCGATCTGCCCCGCAACGCCGCCGACGTTCCCTCCAGCTACAAGGACGTGGAGTGGGCTCGGCTCGGGGTCGACACCGCCAACGACTTCAAGGCCCTCTACGTGGTGCCCAAGGAGAAGAAGGGTCAGATCACCAAGCTGCGCCGCCTGCTGGGTGACGCCGACGAGCTCTACCTGGCAACGGACGAGGATCGGGAGGGGGAGTCCATCGCCTGGCATCTGACCGAGGTGCTCAGCCCCAGGGTCCCGGTGCACCGGATGGTCTTCCACGAGATCACCCGCCAGGCCATCGAAGCGGCACTGCGGGATCCACGTGACCTGGACCGCCGCCTCGTCGATGCGCAGGAGACGCGGCGCATCCTGGACCGCCTCTTCGGCTACGAGGTGTCGCCGGTGCTCTGGAAGATCGTGGGCAGCGGCCTCTCTGCGGGACGAGTGCAGAGTCCGGCCATACGCATCGTCGTCGACCGGGAGCGCGAACGGATGCGCTTCCGTGCCGCGTCCTTCTGGGACGTCGAAGGCGAGTTCACCACGGTGGATGGCGAGCAGGGGAGCTTCCGCGCCGGCCTCGTCGCGCTGGACGGGGCTCGCGTCGCCGGCGGCAAAGACTTCGATGGCACAGGCACCCTGCAGAACGGGTCCGCCGTGGTGCTCGATGAGGTGGGGGCTCGCGAGCTGGTCGACGACCTGGCCGGGGCCGATTTCTCCGTGCGTTCGGTGGAGCGCAAGCCCTACCGCCGCTCCCCGTATGCCCCCTTCCGGACCTCGACGCTGCAGCAGGAGGCAGGCCGCCAGCTCCGCTTCACCTCACAGCGCACCATGCAGGTGGCGCAGCGCCTCTACGAGGGCGGGTACATCACCTACATGCGCACCGATTCCGTCTCGTTGTCCGACACGGCGGTGGCGGCAGCCCGCTCGGTAGTTGCCGTTCGGTTCGGCGCCGACTACCTGCCGGGGTCCCCGCGCGCCTATCAGAGCAAGGTGAAGAACGCCCAGGAGGCCCACGAGGCCATCCGCCCGGCCGGCGACAGCTTCCGCAGTCCCGAGGATGTGGCGGGCCGCCTCGGCGCCGATGAGGCCCGTCTTTACGAGTTGATATGGAAACGCACCGTGGCGTCGCAGATGGCGGACGCCACGGGTGAGAGCGTCCAGGTGCGCCTCGGGGCTCGGTCGGCGACGGGACGCGACGCCGAGTTCGGCACGTCCGGCAAGGTGATCACGTTCCCCGGCTTCCTGCGGGTCTACGTGGAGCGCTCAGATGATCCCGATGCCGAGATGGAAGACCAGGAGCGGCGTCTGCCCGCCGTGGCCGAGGGCGATGCGTTGGGGGTGGAGTCGCTCGAGGCCAAGGGCCACGAGACCAAACCCCCTCACCGGTACACCGAGGCCTCGCTGGTGCGCCGGCTCGAGGAGCTGGGAATCGGGAGGCCTTCGACCTATGCCTCCATCATCGGCACCATCCAGGAGCGCGGGTACGTCTGGAAGAGGGGCTCTGCCCTGATTCCGACATTCACCGCCTTTGCCACCGTGCGCCTGCTCGAGAAGCAGTTCGCCGAGCTCGTCGACTACGCCTTCACGGCTCGAATGGAGGACGATCTCGACTCGATCGCCTCGGGTGGGGCTGAGATGGTGCCCTATCTCTCCGAGTTCTACTTCGGCGACGGGCACGCCGGTCTGGTCGATCTGGTCGCCCGCGCTCTGGAGGAGGCCGACCCCCGGGAGGTGAACGCTATCTCGATTGGCGACCCCGAGGTCGGTATCACCGTGAGGGTGGGCCGCTATGGGCCTTTCCTGGAGCGGGACGGGGGCCGGGCGAGCGTGCCGGAAGAGCTGCCTCCCGACGAGCTGACCGTGGAGAAGGCGGAAGAGCTTCTGGAGGAGCCCAACGGGGACCTGGTGCTCGGCGTCGATCCCGACAGCGGGCATGAGGTCCTCGCTCGCAAGGGACGTTTCGGCCCCTATGTGCAGCTGGGCAGGGCGGACGAGACCGCAGGCAAACCCAGGACGGCTTCTCTGTTTGCCTCCATGTTGCCGGAGACGGTGACGCTCGAGGAAGCGCTGAGCCTGCTGGCCCTGCCGCGTGTTGTGGGCACGGACCCCGAAGGTGATGAGATCACCGCCCAGAACGGGCGCTACGGCCCGTATCTCAAGAGGGGCGCCGAGACGCGCAGCCTCGACACGGAGGAGCAGATCTTCACCATCGGCCTCCAGGAAGCCGTCGCCTTGTTCGCCCAGCCGAAGCGCCGGCGCGGCTCCCCGTCAGCGGGCCCGCTGCGCGAGCTCGGTGCCGATCCGGACACGGGCTGTGCCGTCATGGTCAAAGACGGGCGGTTTGGCCCATACGTCACCGATGGTTCGGTGAATGCCTCACTGCAGCGACGGGACTCCGTGGAGAGCATCACGCTGGAGCGGGCCGCGGAGCTGCTCCGGGCGCGTCGCCGGAAGCTCGAGTCCGAGGGGAAGGACATCAAGCCCTGCCCCGGGGCTTAGACCGCGGCGCCTCTGATACGCTCTCCGGGTGAACGAGCCGCCTCCACGTTCGACGTGGGCCTTGATGAAGTCGGGCCCGTTTTCGCGTCTGTGGAAGGCCGGTTTCGTCAGCAGCACCGGTGACTGGGTCGGCATCCTCGCCACACTCTCGCTCGCCGAGGAGCTCGCCGGCGGCAGCGGCATCGTGCTCGCACTGGTGTCGCGTATCCTGCCCGGGCTCTTCTTCGCCGCCGTCGGCGGAGTCATAGCCGATCGGGTGAACCGCAAGTACTCCATGATCACGGTCGAGGTGGGTCGGGCCGTGCTCATGTTCAGTCTCGTGTTCGCCCGGTCCATCCAGTACCTCGTTCTCGTGAACCTGGCCCTGGAGGCGTTGACCCTCGTCTTCCAGCCGGCGAAGGAAGCCAGCGTGCCGACGCTGGTGCAGAAGAACGAGCTGGTGCAGGCCAACAGCCTCTCCCTGAGCGCCGCCTACGGCACGTTCCCGCTCGGGGCCGCCGTCTTCCTTCTTGTTGCCCCGTTCGGCCCTCACTTCACCATGTGGGGACGGATTTCCGGCGAGCACGGGCAGGAGGCGCTCGCCTTCCTGGTCGACTCCTTCACCTACTTGGCGTCGGCGGCGTTCATCTTCACTCTGCCCATCGGGCGCCGGCAGCTTCCGGAGGAGCGCAGGCGCCGAGGGAGGCTGAACCTGACGGCGCCGCTGCGGGACCTGCGCGACGGGGTCGTCTTCATCGCCACGCACCGCCGGGTGCGGCCCGTGGTGCTGGCGTTCACCGCCGCGCTCGCCGGCGGGGGCATCGTGGTCGTGCTGGGCAAGCCGTACTCCGTGGATGTGCTGAACGCCGGAAAGGCGGGCTTCCCGGCCCTGCTCACCGCGTTCGGGCTGGGGGCCGGTCTGGGCATCATTCTCGTGACCATCTTCGGCCCTCGGCTGCAGCACAAGGACATATCGTTCTCGTTCGCGTTGCTCATCACCGGGTTCGCCCTCGGCGCAGCCGGTCTGATCAAGACGATCTTCGGAGGTGTGGGCTGGATCTCGGTCATGGGGATGGGGGCCGGCTCCGCCTACGTGCTCGGCTTCGCCCACCTGCACGAGCAGGCCATCGACGAGGTTCGGGGGAGGACCTTTGCCGCATTGTTCTCCCTCATGCGCATCGGCCTTCTCACCTCGATGGCGGTGGCGCTTCCCCTTGCCGTCGTCTTGGACCACCGGCTGCCCGGTCTCCTCTCGGAAGGTAAACGGATGGTGCTTCTCCTCGGAGGCGGCACCATCTTCTTCAGCGGGACGATGGCACTGTGGAGGGTGCGCAAGACGCTGGTGGAGATGGGTCACATCGAGCGCCGCACCGCTTTCGAGGCGGTGACAAACGCCTTCCGGGCCTACCGTCGATCGGCAGCCGGCGAGCCGGTCAACGACAACGGCGAGCCGGCCGGGGAGCCCGAGCAGGCCGGTCTCGTCGAGGCGGCGGGCGCTGAGATCGGCGAGAAGGAGGATTCCGCGGGATGACCCGGCGTTACGTCGCTTTCGAGGGTATCGACGGTGCCGGCAAGACGACCGTGGCCCGCGCCGTCGCCGACGGGCTCGAAGACCGAGGCTTCGACGTCCTCTGGGTGCGGGAGCCGGGGGGCACCGCCGCAGGGGAGGCGATCCGCCGGGTCCTGCTGGGCCGCGACGGGGTCCTCTGCGATTGGACCGAGGCCCTTCTTTTTGCCGCGGCCCGGGCCCAGCTCGCCGCCGAGGTCGTGGGGCCCGCCCTCGAGGCGGGACGCGCCGTGGTGAGTGATCGCAGCGTGTACTCGTCACTCGCCTATCAGGGCGGAGCTCGTGGGCTGGGCATCGACGAGGTGCGGCGGGTCAACGAGGCCGGCCTGGGCGGGGTATGGCCGGAACTCGTCGTCCTGCTGCGGATCGAGCCCGCAGCAGGGCTCGCCCGCGAGGACGCGGCCGACCGCATAAGTGTGGAAGGTGTCGATCTGCAGGCACGCGTCGCCGCCGCCTACGAGACCCTCGCCGCCGCCGAGCCCGAGCGTTTTGTAGTTGTCGACGCAGCCAGGGGTTTCGATGAGGTGGTGGCCGCGGCGGCGGAGGAGGTGCTGGCGGGGTGGTGAAAGCCTTCGCGGATGTGATCGGCCACGGCCAGGTGGTTGCCTTGCTCACCGGCGAGGTGGAGAAGCCGGCCCAGGCCTATCTGTTCGTGGGCCCGGGAGGCGTGGGCAAGGCGACCGTGGCGCGCCGATTCGCCGCTCTGCTCCTGTGCCCCGAGATGGACGAGGACTGTTTCCGGCGCGCCGTTCAGGGAAGCCATCCCGATCTGATGCTGGTGGAGCCCGACGGGAATACGGCTCTCACCGTGGAGCGAGCCAGGGAGACGGTGGCTCGGGCGGTCCTCACGCCCGTCGAGTCGGCACGCAAGGTGTTCCTCTTCGAGGAGGCCGGTCTCATGACCGACGGGGCGGCGAACGCTCTGCTGAAGACGCTCGAAGAGCCGACGCCGTCGACCGTGTTCGTCCTGGTCGCCGAGTCCGAGGACGATCTCCCCGCCACCGTCGCCAGCCGCTCTCGCACCATCGTCTTCGGCCGGGTTACCGAGAAGGCCGTGGCCGCCGCCCTGTGTGAACGGGGCGTCGACGCCGAGCAAGCGGAACGGGCGGCGGCGACGTCTGGAGGGCGGCCCGGCCTGGCCCTCCTTCTGGCTACTCGGCCCGAGGTCGCCGCCTACAGACGGCTGTGGCTGTCGGTGCCGGAGCGTCTCACCGACAAGACGGGAGCGGCATTTCGTCTGGCCTCCGAGCTGGTCGATGCCGCTGCGCCTCTGCTGGCCGGGCTCGAGGAGCGCCAGGAAACCGAGAAGGGACGTTCCGGGGGTGATCGTTCTCTCACCGAACGCCATGAGAGGGAGCGCAGACGGGCGGCTGCCGCTCTCCACGTCACCGGCCTCGAGATTCTCGCCTCGTGGTACCGGGACGCCGCCGCAGCGCAGTACGGTGCCCCGGTGAGGAATCAGGATGTGCCCGCCACGGGCTTCGCCGCCATCACCCCGCTGGTCGCCGTCGAGCGGGCGCGGCGTGTCCTGGCCACTGTCCAGGCTCTGGAAGCCAACCAGCGCGCCGAGCTCGCCTTTGCCGCGCTCTTTGCCGATCTTGGAACCCCGTCTTAGGCCCGGCTTCCCGTTTGCCGCCTACCGTGTGTGGGCGGGGACCGTTCGTCCCGGTCGCCGTTTGTTCGGCTGGTACTTCCCCTTTTCGTTCGACGGGAGCGAGCGTGTGCCGGAGGGTCCGCTCGTGGTCGCCGCCAACCACTTCTCCCATCTGGATCCGGTGATCGTGAGCCTGGCGGTAGGCCGGCCCATTCGCTATCTGGCCGTGGATGAGCTGTACGGGAAGTCGTGGTTCTTCGACTGGCTCACCTTCTGGCTGGGGGCGATCCCCATGACCCGAACCGGTGTGGCACTGAGTGCCCTGCGGCTCGCCATCGCCGAGCTCGAGTCCGGCGGCACCGTTGGCCTGTTCCCGGAGGGTGTGCGCGTGTGGAATTGGGGCGAGGTTGAACCCAAGGCCGGGGCCGCCTGGCTGGCGCGTCGAGTGGGTGTGCCGCTGCTTCCAGTCGCGATCGTCGGCTCCGACCAGGCCATGGGGCGGGGCTCGCGGCAGATCCGTCGTCGGTCTATTCACATCACGGTGTGCGAGCCCATCTACCCCGGCGACTACGGAGGCATGGCGCGTTCCCACCGCCGCATGATGGAGGAGTGGAGACGCCGGGTCGACGCCGCGGTGCTGGCTCGCCATCGGGAACTCGCCTCGTAGCGACGAAAGGATGCGATGCACGTCGTCGTCGCCGGCTCTAGCGGAATGATCGGGACCAGGCTCGTGGCTGCTCTCGGCGAGGCCGGCCACAGTGTGAGCCGGCTGCTGCGTCCCCGGCCCGGAGGCTCTGCCGGGCACGAGGGAGCAGGCGCCGGTTGGGATCCTGCCGCCGGCTTCGTCGACGCCGCTTCTCTCGAGGGGGTCGACGCCGTGGTCAACTTGGCCGGGCGCAGCATCGGGGCGCGGCGCTGGACGAGGACTGAGAAGGCGCTCGTCTACGAGAGCCGGGTCGCAGCTACCTCGCTGCTGGCTAGGACGCTCGCCGCGCTGGAGCGGCGGCCGCGTGTGCTCCTCAATGCCTCGGCGGTCGGCTACTACGGGGACCGTGGAGAGGAGGAGCTGTCCGAGCGGAGCGGACCCGGCTCGGGCTTCCTGGCGAAGCTCTGCGTGGATTGGGAGGAGGCCACGTCGCCCGCCTCGGCCGCGGGCATCCGTGTCGTTGTCCTTCGCAGCGGGATGGTGCTCGGCGGTGGCGGGGCGCTGGCGCGCCTGCTGACGCCACTCGGTCCGGCTTGGTTCAGCCCGTACCGCTGGGGGTTGGGGGGCTGGGTTGGCCCGGGCAGCCAGCTCTGGCCCTGGATCTCCCTCGAGGACGAGGTGCGGGCCATCGTTCACCTCCTGGAATCCGGGGTCTCGGGGCCGGTGAACCTCGTGGCCCCGCGGCCGGTGCGAAGCAAGGCGTTCATGAAGGCGGTAGGACGGGTGCTGGGTCGGCCCGTCTGGCTGCGGTATCCAAGGTGGGTGTTCCGTGTCGTCCTGGGGAGCGAGCTGGCCGATGCGTTGCTCTTCAACGGGCAGGCAGTGCGCCCGCAGCTGCTGCTCGAGGACGGCTTCTCCTTCGTCCATGAGGATCTGGAGTCGGCCCTGGCCGCGGCACTCGGTGGCTAGGGACCGAAGCGGGGGTCTGTGGAGCCCGCTAGGTGCCGTTCGGCCCTAGAGCCGGGTGCTTTGTCCGGCCTACGTTGCGACGAGCCGATCGGGACACAGTCTTCTGGACCTAATGGGCATGCAGTCGGCAGGCATGGGAACTTCGAGGCTCCTGGGGGCCGGCCGACAGTGTGATCGTCGTCGGAGACGTGGCTCGCGGGGAGGCTCGGGGGGATGCCCGGGCCTCTCGGCGCGTCTGCCGGCTTCGGCGCCGCGAGAGTCAGTTAGTGTCCCATCCGGGTGGCCGCGGCCCGGCGATTGGGCTATGCGGCTCGGCGCAGCCCGGGACGTTTAGGGCGCCGGCGGCGGCATGGCAAGTGGTCGTGCCGCGGGGATAACCCAAGGAGATGCGTGATGGCCCAAGCGATGGTTCTCGAGGACACCGGTCTCACACTCGACACCCTTCTCGAGACCCCCGCTGGCCGCAGAGCCCTTAGCTGTATCCAGTGCGGCATCTGTGCAGGAACGTGTCCTTACGGCAGCGTGATGGTCAACACCCCGCGCAAGCTGATCAACAAGCTGCGTGCCGGGCTCATCGGAGAGGTGCTCGCCAGCGACGATCTCCTCAGCTGCGTTACCTGCTACGCCTGCTGGGCCAAGTGTCCTCGCGAGATCCGGCTCACCGATGTGCTCCTGCCTCTGGTCAAGGAGCAGGTTTTTCTCAATCTCCCTGAAGTGCCTGCCGAGCTGCAGAGCGCCCTCGAGGCCACGCTGCGTTACGGGAACCCGATGGGAGAGTCGCCGCGGAAACGAGCGGCCTGGGTGGAGACATCCGAGGTGGAGGTCCCCATCATTCGTGATGTCAAGCGGCCGGTCGAGACGCTGTGGATCGTCGAGTGCTACGCCTCCTACTACCCCAGGGGCCAGGACAACGCCCGGGCCACCGCCAAGGTCCTCGTCGCCCTCGGGGTCGATTTTGCCATCCTCGGCAATGAGGAGAAATGCGCCGGCGAGTGCGCCCGCCTCTCCGGGGAGACCGGCCTCTTCGACAAGCTGCGCGACGACAACATGAAGATCCTGGGCAAGTACGAGTTCGGCCGTGTCGTCACCTCGGATCCGCATGCGTTCGATGCCTTCCGTTTTCTCTACCCGCCGCTGGGGCTCTCGGTCCCGGTCGAGCAGACGACGCCGTTTGTGGCGCGGCACATCGATCAGCTCAAGCCGAAGCTGACAAAGAAGCTGAGCTACAAGGTCACCTACCACGATTCCTGTGTGCTCGGCCGCCACAACGGCTACTACGACGAGCCCCGGCTGATCCTCGATGCCATTCCTGGAGTCGAGGTCGTCGAGATGGCACACACGGGCATCAATGCCATCTGCTGCGGCGGAGGGGGCGGTGGGATGTGGCTGGACACGTTCTACAAGGCAAAGGGATACGACCGTCTTTCCGACCGGCGTGTCGAGGAGGCCGTTGCGACTGGGGCCGACGTGCTCGCCGTTTCGTGCCCGTACGAAGTGCCCCGTTTTGAGGATTCCGTCAAGGTGCTCGGCCACGATGATCGCCTGGTGGTCAAGGACGTCATGGAGATCGTCGCCGAGGCGCTGGAGGATTGATTCGACAATGGATGACAAACACGAGGAGGGCGGGTTGGTGCCATGAAGATCTTGGTGCTGCTGAAGATGGTGCCCGACATCGTCGAGGAACTCGAGGTTGCCGCCGACGGCAGGTCGCTCGACCTCGACTTCCTGCGCCTCATCGTCAACGAGAGCGATGATCACGCCTTGGAGGAGGCGCTCATCCTCAAGGAGCGTCACGGGGGCACGGTCACGGCCGTTGCCCTCGAGGCGCCCGATGTCGACGACGTGCTGTTCACCGCTCTGGCCAAGGGCGCCGACCGGGCGGTGAAGATCGAAGGCGGGGGTGACAATTTGAGTACCCGGCGGGCGGCCGGGGTGCTGGCCGGGACGCTGCCCGGCGCGGGTGATCTGCTGCCGGCCGATCTCATACTGACCGGCTGCCAGGCCATCGACGACCTGGACGGCTTCCTCGCTCCCGCCCTGGCCCAGGCGCTCGGCCTGCCCTACGTGGGCCTGGTGGGCCGGGTGGCGCCGCAGGACGGCAAAGCCCTGGTGGCCAAGGAGTTCGCCGGCGGAGTGCTCGGCGAGTACGAGGTTTCCCTGCCCGCCGTGATTGGTGTGCAGGGCGCCGAGAAGCCGCCGCGCTATGTGCCCGTGGCCAAGGTGCGCGCCGCGATGAAGTCGGCGGAGATAGAGACGGTGGCGGCGGCTCCGGGGCCCGAGGTGCCGTCCTTCGATATCGAGGAGATGCTGAAGCCGCAGCCGGCGGACCGGGCCGAGATGATCGAGGGCGACCCCGAGGCGGTGGCCGCCCGTATCTGCGAGATCCTGTCCGAACGAGGGTTGCTGTGAGGAGGGGCAGGCATGGCTGACAACGTTCTTGTGATGGCTGAGACCTGGCGGGGCGGGATCTCCGACGCCACCTTCGAGCTGCTTGCTCTCGGCAGGGAGCTCGCCGACGGCTTCGGTGGCAAGCTCGAGGTGTTCCTAGCCGGAGACGGAGTGTCCGGGCTGGTCGGCGAGCTGGGGGCCGCCGACAGCGTCTACCTCGCCGAGGCTCCCGCCCTGGCCGAACCCGAGGCCGGTGGGCGCAGCCGGCTCGTCGCCGAGGTGATCGAGACGAGCGGGCCCCGGTGTGTGCTCGTTGCTCTGACCAACGTCTCTTGGGATCTGGCCGGGCTGCTTCCGGCGCGTATCGGGGCGCCGCTGGTCAACTTCTGCCGCAACGTCGCCGTTGCCGGTGACGAGATCGAGGCGACCTGTGTGCTGTACGGAGGCAAGATGGAGGCGACCGTCAAGGTCTCCGCCGCTCCGGTTGTCTTCGGGGTCCTGCCGGGCGCCAGGTCGGCAGATGCCGGGCGTTCCGCCGGATCTCCCGAGGTGAAGGATCTGGCGGTCGACGGTGCCCAGGCCGCAGTGGCTTTCCTTCGATACGTCGAGCCGGAAGCCGGCGACGTCGACATAACCCAGCAGGACACGCTCGTGTCCGTGGGCCGCGGCCTGCAAGGTGCGGCCAACGTCGACCTTGCCGAGGAGTTGGCCGGGCTTCTGGGCGGAGCCGTCTGCGGCTCGCGGCCGGCCATCGACCAGGGATGGCTGCCTTTGTCGCGGCAGGTGGGCAAGTCGGGGGTCACAGTCAAGCCGAGGCTGTACTTCGCGCTCGGCATCAGCGGCGCTCCAGAGCACCTGGAGGGCATGCGCGACTCCGAGCTCATCATCGCCATCAACACCGACCCGGATGCACCCATCTTCAACGCGGCGCACTTCGGTAGCACCGAAGACCTTCTCGAGGTGGTACCGGCCTTGATCGAGCGAGCGGCCGAGGTCAAGGGAGGCTGATGGAAGCGGCGATGCTCTACGCGGCCGAGGAGACGCGGTCCTACTTCTACACCTTGCCTCTCTGGCTCAAGGTGACGTTCTACGTCGTCGCCCTAGGCACACTGGTAGTGTTCTTCGCCGCCGTTCGCCGCAAGTGGCTGCGGTATCGCTCAGGCCGGAAGGACCGGGCGAATCGGCCGTCGATACGCCGGTTCCTGGGTGGTGCGGTGTCCGTGTTCTCCCATCGCAGGATCATGCGCGATCACCCCGTTGCCGGATTGGCCCACGCCGCCGTCTTTTTTGGATTCGCCGGGCTCTTCGTCGCCACGCTCGTTGTGCTCGTCGACGCCGACATCCTGCACCCGCTCCTCCCGGAGTGGACGTTTATGCACGGGACCTTCTATCTCGTGTTCTCCTGGCTGGCCGACCTCTGCGGCGTGCTGCTGATCGCCGGGCTGGCGGTGTTGATGTTCCGGCGGCTGGTGCTGCGGCCTCCGGAGCTGCGGGTGGAGGATCGGGACGACGTGGAGGGTTTCCCCACCGGCCGCATGGTGAGGCTGGACGACCTCGCTTTCCTGCTTCTGCTACTGGCCGCCGGCATCGGCGGGTTCATCGTGGAAGGGCTACGCATCCACGCCACCCAGCCGTCGTTCGAGGGGTGGTCGTTCACCGGCTGGATCGTGAACGGGTGGCTCGGCGACGCGGGGGTGTCGAGCGCCGGCGCCGAGACGGCCTACGCATACCTGTGGGTCTTCCACGCCATCACCGCGCTCGTCTTCGTCGCCTACTTGCCGTTTTCGAAGGCTTGGCACATGCTGGCCGGCTGGTACAGCCTGGCGATCAGGCCTGAGGTCGTGGGCGGGTTCCCCGACGCCGTCGACACGGTCAGCGGAGGCTACGATCACCTCACCGATCTCAGCCGCGGCGAGCTTGCCATGCTGGACGCCTGCATCCGCTGCGGACGCTGTCACGCCGCCTGTCCGGCCACAAACGCCGGATTCCCGCTGTCGCCGCGCGATCTGATCCTGAGCCTGCGCGCCGGTGCGGCCAAGTCGCTGCCGCTTCCTCGTGCGGCGCCCGGCACGGCGGCGGCGGCGCCGGTGCTGACCGACATGGTTCCAGCGGAGTGGCTGTGGGCGTGCACCACGTGTCTCGCCTGCGACGACATTTGCCCACTCGGCATCCAGCACCTGCCTCTGATCCTGCAGATGCGGAGGCACCTGGTCGCCGAGGGCGAGATCGAGGCCGGTGTGCAGGACACCCTCATGAACGTGATGCGCTACGGCAACTCGTTCGGGACTTCACCCCGTGCCCGTGCCCGCTGGACGAGCGACCTGCCGTTCGAGGTGAAGGATGCTCGCAGGGAGCCGGTCGAGTACCTCTGGTTCGTCGGCGACTACGCATCATTCGATCCCCGTACTCAGGAGAACACCAGGAGGGTGGCCCGGGTGCTCCATGCCGCCGGCGTCGATTTCGGCATCCTCTACGAAGCCGAGCAGAATGCCGGCACGGACGTCCGGCGCATCGGTGAGGAGGGCCTCTTCGAGATGCAGATGGAGAAGAACCTCGAAGCTCTCGGAGGCGCCACCTACCGCAAGATCGTCACCACCGACCCGCATACCTACCACGCCCTGCGCCGCGAATACGCAGACGGCAACGGGTCGGGGGCCCGAGAGGTGATCCACTACACGCAGCTTCTCGTCGATCTCCTCGATGGGGGAGTGATCGCTCCGACACGGAGCCTCGACGCCGCCGTCACCTATCACGACCCCTGCTACCTGGGTCGCTACAACGGGGTGTTCGATGAGCCGCGGCGGCTGCTGCGCGGGCTTGGGGCCCGGCTGGTGGAAATGCCGCGTAATCGGGCCGGGGCGCTGTGCTGCGGTGCGGGTGGCGGCCGTATCTGGATGGAGGACACCCCGGGCATCGTCGAACGGCCGGCCGAGAGCCGGGTCCGAGAGGCGGCCGGCCTCGAGGGCGTGGGCACGCTGGTGGTCAGTTGCCCCAAAGACCTCGTTATGTTCCAGGATGCCGTGAAGACCACCGGTCTGGAGGGCGCCTTGGAAGTCAAGGATGTCATAGAACTCGTTGAGGAGGTCACCCGACCTATGGACAGGAGCGAACAGCCGTGAGCGGACCCGCAAGCAACGGTGACAGCAGGATCGGCGTCTACGTTTGCCACTGCGGCACGAACATCGCAGGCACCGTGGACGTCGAGGCGGTGGCCGAGTTCGCCGCGGGCCTCCCCGGGGTTGCCGTCGCCCGCACTTACAAGTACATGTGCTCCGATCCGGGCCAGGAGCTCATCAAGGAGGACATCCGCAACAACAACCTGCAAAGGGTCGTTGTTGCCGCATGTTCTCCCAACCTGCACGAGGCGACCTTCCGCAGGGCCACCGAGGAAGGGGGGATCAACCCCTTCTACTTCCAGATGGTCAACATCCGGGAGCACGACGCCTGGGTGCACGAGGACGGCGCGGAAGCCACGGCGAAGGCGAAGGACCTGATTCGAGCCGCGGTGCACCGGGTGCGCTTCCACAAGCCGCTCGAGATGCTGAAGGTCGACGTCAACCCCGATGTGATGGTGGTGGGAGCCGGCATCGCCGGTATCCACGCCGCGCTCACCCTGGCGAACGCGGGCAAGAAGGTCTATCTGGTCGAGAGGGAGCCTTCCATCGGCGGGCACATGGCGAAGTTCGACAAGACCTTCCCTACTCTCGACTGTGCCGCCTGCATCCTCACCCCGAAGATGACGGAGGTTGGATCACACCCCAACATCAAGCTGTGGACCTACTCCGAGGTGGACGAGGTCGACGGCTACGTGGGGAACTACAAGGTGAAGGTCCGGCACAGGCCACGGTTCATCATCGAGGACGCATGTGTCGGCTGCCTCGAGTGCATCGAGGTGTGCGTGTTCCGCCGGGGCAAGACCCCCGACGACTTCAATCTGGGGCTGAGCAAACGCAAGCCGATCTACATCCCCTTCCCGCAGGCGGTGCCGCAGATAGTCACCATCGATCCGGACGCCTGTATCGAATTCCGCACCGGGAAATGCAAGAAGACGTGCGTAGAGGTGTGCGCGGATCGCAACGCCATCGACTTCCAGCAGACCGAGACATTCGATGAGGTCGATGTGGGAACGATCATCCTCGCCACCGGCTTCAACGCCTTCGACGCCAAGCGTATCCCCTACTACGGCTACGGCAGGTACGACGCGGTATATACCGCACTCGAGGTGGAACGCCTGGTGAACTCCTCCGGACCGACCGAAGGCGAGGTGGTACTGCGCGACGGACGCAAGCCGGAGTCGATCGGCATCGTGCACTGTGTGGGCAGCCGGGACCTGAACACGAACGCCTACTGCTCCCGGGTTTGCTGCATGTACTCGCTGAAGCTGGCGCACCTGCTCAAGGAGAAGACCGGCGCCGAGATCTACAACTTCTACATCGACATGCGCACCCCCGGAAAGGGTTTCGAGGAGTTCTACAACAGGGTCGGCGAGGAGGGCGTGCACTTCATCAGGGGCAAGGTGGCCGACATCTTCCCCGAGGGTACGGATAGCGCGCGTGTCGTGCTGCAAGCCGAGGACACCCTGCTCGGCAGGATGCGCAAGATCCCCGTCGACATGGTGGTGCTGGCCACCGGCATCGAGCCGCAGGCGGACGCCGAGGACGTGCGGCGGATCTTCAACATCACCTGCGCCAGCGGCGGCTTCTTCATGGAGCGCCACCCCAAGCTGGCTCCGGTGAGCACGTTCACCGACGGCATCTTCCTGGCGGGGGCCTGCCAAGGACCCAAGGACATCCCCGACACCGTGGCACAGGCGGGCGCCGCCGCCGCCGAGGCGATGGCGCTCATCGACGCCGGGTCGGTGAAGATGGAGCCGAACACGGCCTACGTGGTGAGGGAGGACTGCTCCGGATGCAAGACCTGCATACCGTTGTGTCCCTTCAGCGCCATCTCACGGGTCGAAGGCAAGGCCGAGATCAACCCGATCCTGTGCAAGGGCTGCGGCACCTGTGTGGCCGCCTGCCCGTCGGGAGCGATCCGACAGAACCTGTTCGAAGACGAAGAGATCTACGAGGAGATCCTGGGGGTGCTGGCCGATGTCTGAGAAGACCGAGCAGACCGTGGCGAAGAAGCCGTCCAACGGCTACGAGCCCAAGATCGTCGCTTTCTTCTGCAACTGGTGCACGTACATGGCGGCCGATCTCGCCGGCACTTCGCGCATGAAATACGCATCTAACGCTCGCGTCATCCGGGTCATGTGCTCGGGCCGCGTCGATCCCCAGTTTGTGGTCGATGCTTTTGCCCAAGGAGCCGACGGCGTGCTCATCGGAGGCTGCCACCCGGGCGACTGCCACTACCAGGAGGGCAACTACAAGGCACTACGCCGGTACCGGCTCCTGAAACGGGTCCTCGATGATCTGGGTCTCGAGGAGGAGAGGCTTCGTTTGGAGTGGATCTCGGCGGCCGAGGCCGACAAGCTGCGCGACGTCATGAACGAGATGGCCGAGCAGCTCTCGGCGCTGGGCCCGGCCCGGCTCAAGGTGCCCGACGAGGACCTGGACGCCATGAGCGCGGCAGAGGAGGTGACGGCGTGACAGAAAAACCGAAGGTCGCCTTCTACTGGTGCGCTTCGTGTGGTGGATGTGAGGAGGCGGTCGTCGATCTCGCTGAGGCCATCCTCGACGTGGTCGCCGCCGTGGATATCGTGTTCTGGCCGGTGGCGCTCGACTTCAAACGTGAGCACGTCGAGGCCATGGACGACGGCTCGATATTCGCTTCGTTCGTCAACGGCGCCATCCGCACCACCGAGCAGCAGGAGATGGTCGAGCTGCTGCGCCGCAAGTCGCAGGTGATGGTGGCGTTTGGGTCGTGCTCGCATCTTGGAGGCATTCCCGGCCTGGCCAACCTGTGGGACCGCCGTTCGGTGTTCGAGCGGGTCTATGTGGAGACGCCGAGCACGGTGAACCCCGATCGGGTTTTCCCCAGACCTGCTCCAGGGATGACGGCCACGAGCTGGAGCTGCCCGGCTTTTTCGACACGGTTCGGACCCTCGACCAGGTTGTGGACGTCGAATACGCCATCCCCGGGTGTGCCCCCACCCCGAACGTCATCGCCGATGCGGTGAAGACGCTGCTGAGCGGTGAACTGCCCCCACCGGGCACGGTTCTTGCTCCCGACGTGGCCCTGTGCGACGAATGCTCTCGGATCGACACCAAACCCGAGGACCTCAGCTTCATCGAGTTCAAGCGTCCGCATCAGGTGCTGGCCGACGAAGGAACCTGTCTGCTGGCGCAAGGCCTGCTGTGTATGGGCCCGGCGACCCGCGCCGGATGCGGGGCTCTCTGTGTGGAAGGCAACATGCCGTGCACCGGGTGTTTTGGGCCCACCAGCCGGGTGCACGACCAGGGCGCCAAATTCCTCTCAGCGATCGCCTCGATGATCGGAGCCGACGATCCCGAGGCCATCGACAAGGTGCTCGACACGATTCCCGACCCGGTTGGCACGTTCTATCGGTACAGCCTGCCCGCCTCGTCGCTGCGGCGGCGCAAGACGACGGCCCTCGAGGCCTGAGGAGAGCCTGATGAGTAATGAGACGAAAAAGATCTTGAAGGAGGCCTCCGACCGGGCCAACGCGGCGTATCTTCGCCGCCGTATCACCGTGGACCCGATCACGCGTCTCGAGGGGCACGGGAAGATCGACATCTTCCTCGACGAGGCCGGTGACGTCGATCGGGCGTACTTCCAGATTCCCGAGCTGCGCGGCTTCGAGAAGTTCGCCGAGGGGCGTCCCGCTGAGGACATGCCGCAGATCACGTCGCGTATCTGTGGTGTCTGCCCCACCGCTCACCACATGGCGGCGACAAAGACCCTCGACGACCTCTACAAGGTGGAGCCCCCGCCCGCCGGCCGCAAGATCAGGGAGCTGGTGTATTCGGCGTTTATGGCCGAGGACCACGCTCTGCACTTCTACTTCCTCGGCGGCCCCGACTTTGTCGTCGGCCCCGAGGCCCCGGCCGCAGACCGGAACATCCTGGGGGTGATCGCCAAAGTGGGTGAGGAGGCGGGCCGCACCGTCATCGCCATGCGTCGCCGGCTGCGCGAGATCATCTCGATGGTCGGCGGCAAGGTGATTCACCCCGTTCTCGGACTTCCGGGGGGCGTGGCCAAACGTGTCACCGCCGAGCAGCAGAAGGAGATCGCCAAGACCGCTGCCGACGCCGTGGAGTTCGGCAAGTTCACGCTGCAGCTCTTCCGCGACGTCGTGCTGGCGGAGAAGGCCTACGTCGACCTCATCGTCTCCGATGCTTTCACCCATGAGACCTACTACATGGGGCTTGTCGACGAGAAGAACCGGCCCAACTTCTACGACGGCCGCATTCGTGTAGTCAGGCCCGACGGCGCCGAGTACGTCGTGTTCGACTCGGGCGACTACCTCGATTACATCGCCGAGCACGTCGAGCCGTGGTCGTACGTGAAGTTCTGCTACCTGAAACCTATCGGGTGGCAGGGGTTCACCGACGGCGCCGAGAGCGGCATCTTCTCGGTGGCTCCTCTGGCCCGGCTCAACGCCGCCTCGGGCATGGCGACGCCGGTGGCCCAGGAGGCCTTCGAAGAGATGTTCACTACGCTCGGCGGAGGTCCGGTGCACCACACCCTGGCCAACCACTGGGCTCGCGTCGTCGAGCTGATCTACGCCGCCGAGCGGCTGAAGGAACTCGCCGACGATCCCGAGCTGATCGATCCGGAGGTGCGTGTGCTGCCCACGGAGACGCCGAGGGAAGGGGTGGGGGTCGTCGAGGCGCCGCGGGGCACGCTGTTCCACCACTATCAGACCGACGAGCGTGGTGTCATCGAGAAGGCCAATCTCATCGTGGCCACCCAGAACAACTCGGCTCGTATCGCCATGAGCGTCGAGAAGGCGGCAAAGGGCCTCATCTCGAAGGGCGAAGTGTCCGACGGCATCCTCAACAAGGTGGAGATGGCTTTCCGCGCCTACGACCCGTGTCATGCGTGCGCCACCCACTCGCTGCCCGGCAGCATGCCTTTGCTGCTCCAGGTGCGGGGCAGCGACGGCGAGATCATCTCGACGCTCCAGCGCGATTCTGATGGAAGCCTCCACAGGCAGTAGCAGAACTGGCAACGATCGCCCCGTCCGGGTGCTCTGCCTGGGCAACGACCTCGTAGCCGACGACGCCTTCGGCCTGGAGGTGGGCCGGCGCCTGGCTGAGCGTCTTGGCGGGGCCGCCGGTGGGGAGTCCCCGGACCCGGCAGCGACGGTGACGTTCGTCGAGCACCCGGAGATCGGCACCGTCGAGATCGTGCAGACGGCGCTGTACGGGCTCTACCTCATGGATGTTGTGGTCGGGGCGCGGCGCCTCCTTGTCGTCGATACCGTGGTCACGGGCACTGAGGAACCGGGCAGCCTGCTCGTGCTGCGGGAGAAGAAGGTGACAACGTCACCGGGTGGCTCGCCCCACTACGTGGGGATCTTCGAGGCTCTCGATCTGGCGCGGAAACTGGGCCAGCCCGTGCCGGACGACGTCGTCATCGTTGCCGTCGAGGCGGGGGACTCTCTCACCATCGGTGGGTCGATGACCGAGGGGGTGGCCGCCGCCGTCGAGTCGGCGGTCGATCTGGTGGTGGCGCTCGTGTCGGCGGCTCCGTTCCCCGGCTGAATGTTTTGGCCGCGAAAAGGCCAGGCCGCCGGGATCCTGTCACATACAATCACAGGTGTGTGATTCCGTCGAGGTGAGGGCGCATGCCGATCTTCCCCGAGGCGAGGTCCCGGCGAGCCTGGCGACGTGAGGTTGCTGCCCGCCTGGTGGAGCAGGTGGATACGAGTGGTTTCGTCCGTTTTGTCGGCACCTCCATGGATACGCGCCGCGAGATGTTCAAGGTGGCGAGCCTGCTGCCACCGGACATCCTCGCCGAGATCTATGAGGATCGCCGCTACCCGGGCCGCACTTTTATGGAGTTGAGCCTGATGCCGAACGCCGGAGAGTCGATTCGCGGCCTTCAGATCGTCTTCCCAGACCAGGCTGCCGGCTAGGGGTCGGAGCCGGAGCGGGGATTCGAACCCCGGGCCTGCTCATTACGAGTGAGCTGCTCTACCTCTGAGCTACTCCGGCGCGGTTGCGCATGGTACCGGCCGAGGGTGGACGTTGGTAACCTGCCGCGGTTCGTCGGGTCGAGGGAGCGCCATGGCCGACCGGGCCACCTTCGAAGAAGATGTCATGCCGATCGCGCCGAAGCTGTACTCGGCGGCTCTGCGCATGACGCGCAACCCGACCGACGCCGAGGATGTACTCCAGGAGGCTCTGCTCAGGGCGTACCGCGGGTACCACACCTTCAAAAAGGGCACCAACCTGCGGGCCTGGCTCTACCGGATCCTCACCAACACGTATATCAACAAGTACCGGCGGGAGAGCCGCCGGCCTGCCGAGGTGGAGCTGGGCGACGTCGAGGACCTCTACTTGTATCGGCGTGTTGGGGCAAACGCCATCGGCGGGGCGGAGCGCAGCGCCGAGGAGGAGGCTCTGGAGCGCTTCGTCGACGAGGACGTGAAGCAGGCCGTGGAGTCGCTCCCGGACAACTACCGCATACCGGTGCTGCTCGCCGACGTCGAGGGCTTCTCGTACAAGGAGATCGCCGAGATCATGGAAGTGCCCATCGGCACCGTGATGTCGCGGCTCCATCGGGGAAGAAAGGCGCTCCAGCAGGCGTTGTGGAGAGTGGCGGAAGATCGGGGGATCCTCAGCCAATGAGCCGGTACTGCGAGAAGGCGCACAAGCAGCTGTACATGTACTTGGACGGCGAGATCACCTGGATCCGCCGCATCCGTGTTCGCTGGCACCTGCGCTACTGCCCGGGCTGCGATCGCGGCTACGCCTTCGAGCACGGCCTCAAGGAGAAGGTGCGCAGGAGCTGTTCCGAGGAGCTGCCGCCCGACGTCCATGATCGGCTGAGAGCCCTTCTCAGGCAGGAATCCGGGGGCGGCTCGAGCGGGGAGTAAGGTGCCCGGAATCACCTGCCGATAAAGAGTGAAGCATGTCCTCCGAAATCCTCAGAGGTAACCGAGTCAAGAGCAAGCCGCGTGCGCCCAAGGTGAACGACGAGCAGCGCATGTGCGCTCACCCCGGCTGCCCGACCCAGCTTTCCCGCTACAACAAGCGGGAGTACTGCTACGCCCACGCCCCCACCCGGTTCCCCCGGCTGCGCGGCCGCGTTGTGCCCGAGTCCTGACGGGCGGCGCTGAGGCCGTTTCCGCAGGTATCACCCCGGCCCTATCCTTGCCGGTCGTGATCCGACAGCGTCTCACCGTCCGGTGAGCTCCATTCACTGGCCGCTGGCTTCCCGCATCGCCGGGCGCATGGCGGGCGGGCATCCGCTCGAGGACACCTATCACCAGGTGCTCTTTGCCCGCCAGGCCCCGGAGCTGGTCGCCCGCGCCGCAGAGCTGGCAGTGGCCGAGACCGGGCTCGAATGGCGGGGTCATCCCGAAGTGCTCGTGGTGACCAGGCGGGGCTGGGCCCAGGCGAACGTCGAGGCGTTCGGGAAACTCCTCGGTCCTGCCGAGGCCAAGCTCGCCACTCGTGGCGGCGGCCTGGGGCGGAGGCTGGCCAGCCGGCTGGTGGGGGCGGAGCTGGGGGCTCTCGTCGGTGTGCTGGCGCGACGTGTTCTTGGCCAGTACGAGCTGGTCGTGCCCCGCGCCGACGGCGAGAGCGGTGACATGGTCATGTTCGTCGGCGCCAACGTGATGATGCTGGAGCGCGCCCACGAGCTGCGTCCTTCCGAGTTCCGTTTCTGGGTGGCCCTTCACGAATGTACCCATCGCCTCCAGTTCACCGGAGTGCCCTGGCTGCGGGAGTACTTCTTTGGGCTCGTGTCGCGTCTCATCGAGGCGTCGGTCCCCGAGCCGGGGCAGATCAGGCGGGTCACGGGCGAGCTACGGAAGGCGGCTCGCCAGGGGCGCCCGGTCATGGACGAGGCCGGGATCATGGGGCTTCTGGCGACACCGGATCAGAGGCAGCTCATCGACGAGGTGCAGGCGCTCATGTCGCTGCTGGAGGGGCACGGCCACGTGGTGATGGACCGAATCGGGGCCAGGGAGCTGGTCAGCCAGCATCGGATGTCTCGCATCCTCAAGGTGCGCCGCAAGGATCCCCGCATGGCAGCGTTTCTGCGCGCCAGCGGGCTGGAGATGAAGATGAAGCAGTACGAGCTCGGTGAGCGTTTCATCGAGGCGGTCGAGCGCCACGCCGGGTTCAGAACCATCGATCGGGTGTGGGAAGGACCGGGGAACCTGCCCACCCTGGAGGAGATCAAGAAGCCACAGCTATGGCTGGAACGGGTGGCCTGACGCCGCTGCAGCGCTCGGTCTTGGAGCGTGCCGGCTCGCGGTTGCCTTCGAAGCCTCTTGTTGTTGCTCTCAGCGGGGGAGCCGACAGTGCCGTGTGCGCCTGGCTGGCCGTTGCCGAAGGGCGGCCGGTGCGTGCAGTGACGGTCGATCACGGCCTGGCGGTCTCCGGGCCTCTCGTGGAGGCGGCGGGGAAGTTGGCGGCCGCCCTGGGCATCGAGCACCGGGTGGTTGTGGCGCCCTCCGACGATGATTCCGAGGCCACGCTGCGCCAGGCCCGCTATCGAGCTCTGGAGGGCGAGGCCACTGCAGATGAAGTGCTGCTCAGCGGCCACACTTCCGACGATCAGGCCGAGACGGTGCTGGGCAATCTGGTGCGTGGATCCGGCGCCTCCGGGCTTGCCGGCATCCCGGCCGAGCGTCCCCCTTGGCTTCGGCCTCTTCTGGAGGTGAGTCGCGCCGAGGTGCGCCGGGTGGCCGACGAGCTTGGCCTTCCCTACGCCGACGATCCCTCGAACCTCGACGTGTCGCTGCGCCGCAACGAGCTGCGGCACGAGGTGATCCCGTACCTGGAGGGCCGGTTCGGCCCCTCGGTGCGGGACAGATTGGCCCGGGCCGGCGTCTTTCTCGCCGCCGACGACGCCGAGCTGGAGAGCCGGGCCTGCAAAGTCCCGCTGCGGCTCGATGAGGACGCGGTGCGAATCCCGGCGGCGGCACTGGTCGTGCTGCCGGTGCCGGTGGCGGCAAGGGTGGTGCGACGGGCGCTGCGCGTCGTTCTCTGCCCGTATCCGGGGGGTCGGCGCGATGTCGAGGCCGTTCTCGACGTGGCCGCCGGCGCCGCCGAGCGTCTGTCGCTGAGCGGCGGCAACCTGGCGGCCCGTGAGGGTCCCTGGGTGGCGGTTCACGGTGCGGGCGATCCGGTGCCTCCGGATGCCGCGTCCCTTCCCGTTCCCGGATCGGCCCGGTTCGGCGGCTGGGTGATCGATGCCTTGCTGCTGCCTGCTGCTCCGGTGCCCGTGCCGCTGGGCCGGCGCCACGCCCTGGTCGAGCCGGGCGGCGGTCCATTGGTGCTGCGGGCGGCCTGTGCAGGAGACACCGTGGCGATGGCAGAAGGCTCGAAGGAGGTGGCCGAAGCCCTGCGAGAAGTGGGCGTGCCGCCCCGGCTGCGCCGCAGCTGGCCCGTGGTGGAGCGGGATGGGACAATCGTCTGGCTGGTGTCGGTTCGGATGGCTGCGGACGCGGCTCCTGGTGGAGCGGATACGCTCCTGCTGACGGCGAGGGAGGTGCGGTGAAGATCGGCAAGGTGCTGGTGTCGGCGGAGGAGATCGAAGGGCGCCTGGCGGAGATGGGCGCCGAGATCAGCCGCGACTACGCCGGCAAGGATCTGTTCCTGGTCGCCGTGCTCAAGGGCGCCTTCATGGTGATGGCCGACCTGTGCCGGCACATCGATCTCCCCATCGATATGGACTTCATGGCGGTGTCGTCCTATGGAGCCGCCACGCGGACCTCCGGGGTGGTTCGTATCCTCAAGGATCTCGACCAGGAGATCGTCGACTGCCATGTGCTCATCGTCGAGGACATCATCGACTCCGGCCTGACCCTGCGGTATCTGCAGCGCAACCTGGAGGTGCGCAAGCCGGCGTCGCTGGAGATCGCCGCCCTGCTGGTGAAGGCGGGAATGCAGCAGGTCCCGGTGAAGTGCCGCTACGTGGGTTTCGAGATCCCGCCCGATTTCGTGATCGGATACGGCCTCGACTACGTAGGGCAGTACCGCAACCTGCCCTACGTGGCCCTTATGGAGGAGGACGACGAGCCGGAGCACGGCTAAGGAGGGCGCTTGGAGTCTCCGATGAGTCTGCCAGAAGTGTTGCGGCCTCGGCATACCCTGAGGACGCGAATACCATGATCGTGTAGCCACCCACCCCCGAGTCGAGGAGGACCGTGAGCCGTACTGCACGCACGGTGCTGATCTACGTGCTGGTGCTGCTCGCCGCCGTCTGGGCGGTGAACTACTTCCTCACCAGCGCAGCTGCCCCCGAGGAATGGACGCTGGACGTTCTCGAGGCGAGGGCGGCTTCGGGCGCGGTGGCCTCTGTGACCATCAAGCAGCAGTCGAACGTCGTCGAGGGCAAGACCAATACCGGCGAGAACTTCACGGCCTCGTACCCCGACGGCTACGAGGCGGATCTCACCGCCCTGCTCGTCGACTCAGGTATCAGTATCGAGGTGGACGCCGAGAATCCCTCTGCGTGGCAGTGGTTCCTCGGGACGATCCTGCCCTACTTGCTCATCTTCGGGCTCTTCATCTTCATCCTCATGCGTCTTCAGGGCGGCGGCAACCGGGTCATGTCGTTCGGCAAGGCGCGGGCCAAGCAGGTGACGCGCGATCAGCCCAAGGTCACTTTCAAGGATGTGGCCGGTATCGATGAGGCCGTCGAGGAGCTGCAGGAGATCAAGGACTTCCTCAGCCGGCCGCAGAAGTTCCGCGCCATGGGAGCGAAGATCCCCAGGGGCGTGCTGCTCTACGGGCCGCCCGGCACCGGGAAGACTCTTTTGGCGCGGGCCGTCGCCGGCGAGGCCGGGGTTCCGTTCTTTTCCATCTCCGGCTCCGACTTCGTCGAGATGTTCGTCGGTGTCGGTGCCAGCCGGGTGCGCGACCTGTTCGAACAGGCCAAGGCACAGGCGCCGGCCATCGTGTTCATGGACGAGATCGACGCGGTGGGCCGGCACCGCGGCGCCGGCCTCGGCGGTGGCCACGACGAGCGGGAGCAGACACTCAACCAGCTGCTGGTCGAGATGGACGGCTTCGACGTGAAGACCGGGGTCATTCTCATCGCCGCAACCAACCGCCCCGACATCCTCGATCCGGCGCTGCTGCGGCCGGGGCGCTTCGACCGCCAGATCGTCGTAGATCTGCCCGACATCCGGGGACGTCTCGCCATTCTCAACGTGCACGCCAAGGGCAAGCCTTTGGCCGAGGAGATCGATCTGGAGGTGCTCGCCCGCCAGACGCCCGGCTTCACCGGGGCCGACCTGGCCAACACCATCAACGAGGCGGCTCTGCTCGCCGCCCGTTTCGGCAAGGACGAGATCGGCCAGAAGGAGCTCGAGGAGGCGGTCGACCGGGTGATCGCCGGTCCGGAGCGGCGCAGCCGCATCATCTCGGACGAGGAGAAGGTCATCACCGCCTACCACGAGGGCGGCCACGCCCTGGTCGGTTTCGCCCTTCCCGCAGCCGACCCCATCCACAAGGTCACGATCATTCCCCGAGGCCGGGCCGGCGGCTTCACGCTCGCTCTGCCCACCGAGGACAAGCACTATCTGCGGCGCAGCGAGCTGGTGGACAAGCTGGCCATGATGCTCGGAGGACGCACCGCCGAGGAGCTGGTCTTCACCGATCCGTCGACGGGTGCATCCAACGACATCGAGAAGGCAACCGACCTGGCCAGGCGCATGGTCATGGAGTACGGCATGAGCGACCGGCTCGGACCGATGAAATACGGGCAGCCCGAAGGCCAGGTGTTCCTGGGCCGAGACTACGTGCGCCATCAGGACTACTCCGACGAGGTGGCGTCCCTCATCGACGAGGAGGTGCGCAAGCTGATCACCCGAGCCCACGAAGAGGCGCGCGCCATTCTCACGACCCACAAGGAATCGCTCGATCGCCTGGCCGACGCCCTGCTCGAGCGGGAGACGCTCGACGCAAACGACGTGAAGGAGATCCTGCACGACGTGCCGAAGTGGGAGCACGCTTCCAACGGCGCTATGCGCATCCAGGCGCCGAACGGCGAGATCGCTGCCGACGGCATCGCCGCGATGCATCCGAGCACGGACGAACGGCCCGGCGGCCCCTGAACGCCGGACTCTTTCCGGCTCGGTCTCCCGCCGTCTGGCGGGTGCGGGGCCGGGTTCTGACCAACGAGCAGCACACGCTGGTCATGGGTGTGGTGAACACCACGCCGGATTCCTTCAGCGACGGCGGTCGGTTCCTCGAGCCAGCCGTCGCCATAGACCGTGGGTTGGAGATGCTGGGCCAGGGAGCGGACATCATCGATGTCGGTGGCGAGTCGACTCGTCCCGGGGCCATGCCCGTCGATGCCGACGAGGAGAAGCGGCGCGTGCTGCCGGTGGTGTCGGCGCTGGCCTCCGCCGGGGCCGTCGTGTCGGTCGACACCTCGAAGGCGGAGGTGGCGGCGGCGGCGTTGGATGAGGGCGCCGACATCGTCAACGATGTAACCGCTCTCGCCGACCCCGAGATGGCGGCCGTGGTGGCCGATTCGGGTGCCGGGTTGGTGCTCATGCACATGCTGGGCACGCCCCGAACCATGCAGCGGGATCCTCACTACGACGATGTCGTCGCAGAGGTGGCCGAGTACCTGACGAGCCGGGCGCAGGTGGCGCTCGGCTCCGGCATCGACGGCGAGTGCATCTGTGTCGATCCCGGCATAGGTTTCGGCAAGACACTCCAGCACAACCTGGCACTGCTTCGGGATCTTCCCGTGCTCACCGCCGGGCCTTATCCGGTGCTCGTCGGGGCATCGCGGAAGTCCTTCCTGGAGCACCTCCTCGGCCCCATTCCGGTGGAGGAGCGCGATACGGCGTCGGCCGCGGCGCACGTTCTCGCCATCGCCGGAGGGGCCGCCATCATCCGTGTGCACAACGTGGTGACAGGGCTACGGACAGCGCGCGTCGCCGACGCTATCGTGAGGTCCGCAGGAGGCGACTGAATGGTGATGTCGGGATTGGAGCCTCGAGGCTTCACCTGGGTTATCTCGAACCGCCTCGCCGTGTCGGAGCGCATTGGCGGGTACGGCTTCCAGCATCGGCGGGTACGGCGCGAGGAGGAGATCGCCTGGCTCGCGGACAAGGGCGTCACCGCGGTGCTGTCACTGCTCGAGGGGAACCAGAACCTCGCCGCCTACGAGGCCGCAGGCATGGCCGCCTACCACGAGCCGCTCGTGGATTTGGAGCGGGAGACGGTGGATCGGGTGCTCGGCACCATTCAGAGCGCTCTCGCCGCCCGGGGGACCGTGTTGCTGATCCACCGGGACATCATCGACGATGCTCTTGCCGGAGTGCTCGCCGGGTACTTGGTGTTCTCACGGCTCATCGGCGACCCGATCCTGGCTACCGCCACCATCCAGGAGATCCTGCGCCGCCCATTGGGCCCGGAGGCCCGGTCGATGATCCCCCAGACGATGGAAGCCTGAGAGGTGGTCCGGGCGGCGCTCGGCCTGGGTTCGAACCTGGGTGATAGACGCTCTTTCCTCGCGTCCGCCGTTTCCGGTCTCGGTGGCGCGGGAGAGCTGGTGGCGGTGTCGTCCCTGTACGAGACTGAAGCCGTCGGGGGCCCGCCCCAAGGTCCGTACCTCAACGCCGTCGTTGTGGTCGAGACCGGGCTGGGCGCGAGGGAGCTGCTCGATTTCGCCCTGGCTTTGGAGGCTGGGGCGGGCCGGCAGCGGCGCCTGCGCTGGGAGCCGCGCTCCCTGGACATCGACCTGCTCCTCTACGGCAATGCCGTCTTCGACGAGCCCGGGCTCACCGTGCCGCATCCGCGGCTGGCGCAACGGCGCTTCGTGCTGGAGCCCCTCGCCGAGGCCTGGCCGGGGGCGATGCTGCCCGATGGCACGTTGGCCGCCGATCTGCTGACGGCGGTGGCCGGTCAGCAGGCGGAGATCATCGCCGGGCCCGGGTGGTGGGTGGTGGGCCGACGATGGTGCTGGGGTAGGGCCTGAGGTCAGCCGACGTTGAACTCGTCTACGAGGACACGGGTCCGGTCTTCGCCCGTGGGGGCAGGTGAGATGGTGCCTGTGAAGACTTGGACTTGTCCTTGCACGATGGTGCGCACGGTCCAGTTGGCCGGTTCGCTACCACTGAAGTACACGACCTCGACGACGTAGTGGCCGGAAGGCGCCTGGACCCAGAAGACGTTCTCCGGGATCCCGCCGCCCTGGAGGTTGTCGTCGTCGAGCCACCCGCCGGAGGGCGACACCTCGTCGTCGAAGTAGATCTCGAACCCGTCGGGGTCGGTGACGTGGAGGTCGAGGTCGATCCCGTCTTGCGGCCAGGTGAGCGTGATCTGCACGTCGCCGTAGCCGGGAGAGTGCATCTCCTCGCCGGCGCAGTCGGGGCGTCCGGCCGTCCATCCGCCGTTCTCCAGCGGGTACTCGACCCGCTGTTCTTCGCTGTAGGAGATGGTGCTGCCCGGGGTGATCATGACGGTCCCTATGGGCCTCCACGCCCATCCATAGGCGGGCACGTAGCCGGTGGATCGGTTCATCTCCGAGATGTAGATGACCTCTGTGAGCACGTACTCGCCCTGCGGCATCCAGAAGGAGTAGGTCCCCTCCTGCGGGGCCTCGAAGTCCGAACCGGGGAAGGCGCGCTGCATGATCATCCACTCGTAGGGCTGCCACCAGCGGTCGGCGACGGCGGGGTCGTCGACGCGGTACTGCTCCACGCACACGCCGTAGGAGGTGTACGAGGACCGGTAGTCGCCCCAGCCGAAGAAGTCGGTGGGGAAGGTCGGCGAGTAGGAGATCAGGTTGGACACCTCGATGTACCCGCCGTTCTCGGCCTTCCAGCGCCGGTCCTCCTCGTCCTTCTCGTACCAGAGTGCCCAGTCGGAGAAGTGCGTGACCTCGGTCGACACGGTGTGCGCCCCGGCGTTGACCCTTGCCGGCACCATACGCCACTGTGATGCCGCCTCCTCGTACCAGGCGAGCCCGCCCACCAGGGCCGGATCGACATCCTCAGGGATCGGCAGGGTGAGGGTGGCCGGTGCGGTGAGCGTCTGGAAGTCGGGGCCAATGTGGTAGACCGTGTTGCCCAGGGCGAGCCCTTCCGGCAGGTCGGCGGATGCGCCGTCGATCGCCTGCTCGTCGATGGTGAAGACGATCTGACCCGTGTCTCCCTGCTCGGTGAGGGGCACCGCTCCCACAGGGATGTTGATCGTGGCACCGCCCGGAGAGGTGATCGTGCCGCTGCTGTCTGAGGACACTGCGGCCGAGCCGGCCGCAGTCGCCTGTTGGCCGTCCCCGCGTAGGAGCAGCCAGGCTCCGACGCCACCGGCGGCCACGAGCACGGCGATGCCGATGCCGACCAGGAGGCCCTTGTTCGCCCCGGCCGGCGGTGGGGGTGGTACGGCCGGGCCTGCTCCGGCCGGCGGGGGCGCCATTGTCGCCGGTGGTGGGGGTGGAGGCGGTGGTGTGGTGATGAGGGCGCCGCAAACGGTGCACTGCTGAGAGCCGGGGCCCAGTACGGCCCCACAGCTCGGGCACGTGGTCATGACCTCTCCTTCCGCCTTCTTATGCCTCTCAGGCTGCTCACCGGGGGCGGCGGTTCACAAGGGTCGAACGACCCGGCTCTAGCTGAAGCCGCGAGAGTCCTGCTTGAGGGCGGTGTCGACTCCGACGGCTGAGGCAAACATCAGCAGCCGCAGCGGCCCGCTGACCTGCGGGGAGATCTCGAGCACGTAGTCGTCGGCGGTGGTGAACAGGGTCTTGGCCAGGCCCTCCCACGTCTTGGTGATGCGGCCGACTTCGGTATCGGCGGCGTCGACGATGGCGAAGTTCCATGCACGCCAGTTCTCGGCCCGGATCTCGCCGATCTTGGAGTCGAAGGCGTCGTGGAGCCCGAAGCGGATCTTGCCGAACACGTTCTGCTGGCGGATGGTGCCGACCAGCGAGCCGAAGCCGTCGTACACCTCGACGGATGACTTGACGATCTTGCGGGGCCGCACCAGCTCGAGCACCTTGGTGCCGTCGGCGTCGTAGGCGGCGAGCTTGTGGGTCATGAACTGGTCGAGCTTGGTGGCGAAGCGGGCGATCTTCTTCAGCGTCGACTGGCCTTCTTGGCGGATGACGCCGATGTTGTTGCCTTGCTCATCGCGGATCATGAACTCGTTGACCAACTCGATGAGCTTGGCCTTCTGGTTGATGACGATGCGGGAGTAGTCGAGTAGTGCCATGAGGCGAGCGTAGCCGCCGTGCACCTCTAAGGACTCTCCTTTCCAGGCCGTCGTCGGGGCCCGTAGACTGCCCTTGTCCCGGTACCCCAGGACTGGAGACAACCCTTGGATTTGATCCTCGCCGGGCCCGGCCGGGCCGGCCTTTCCCTGGCCACCGCCATGGTGGGCGCCGGCCACCGTGTCGTTGGGGTGATGGCCCGCGATGCGCAGGCGGCGGCCGTGGCCGCTGATAGTGTCGGCACGGTGGCCTTGACCTGGGACAAGCCGCTGCCCGCCGTCGACCTGTTGGTGATCGCCACCAGCGACGGCGCCATCTCCGAGGTGGCGCAGCGGCTGGCACCGCTGGCTGGTGATGTCGAAGCCGCCGTGCATCTTTCCGGCCTGACCTCGGTGTCGGCCCTCGAGCCGCTAGCCGGCGCGTGCCGCATCGGGTCGTTCCATCCGCTGCAGACCTTCCCCGATGTCGATCCGAGCCGTGTCGCCGGCTGCGCCGTCGCAGTCACCACCGAAGATGAGGCCTTGGCAGAGGACCTCTTCGCCCTAGCCGAATCCCTGGGAGCAAGGCCGTTCCCGCTGGACGACGGGAACAAGGCGCTGTATCACGCCGCCGCCTCCGCCGCCTCCAACTTCCCGGTGGCGGCCCTGTCGATGGCACGCCGGCTTTTCGAAGCGGCGGGGGTCGATTTCGAGGCGGCGGCGCCGCTGGTGCGGGCCACCACGGAGAACGCGCTGTCCATGGGCCCGGAGAAAGCCCTGACCGGCCCGGTGGCTCGCGGCGACGCAGGAACTGTCGCCGCCCAGATTGCCGCTGTGGAGGACGCGGCCCCCCACCTGGCCGTCGACTTCCGCGCCTTCTTGAGAGCGGTGGCCCGCGTGGCCGGCACCGAGGAGACGCTCGACGAGGTGCTGTCGTGAGGATCACCGGCACCTTCTCCGAGGCTCGGGCGCTGTGCTCCGGCCGTGTCGCCCTCGTGCCCACCATGGGCTTCCTGCACGAAGGGCATCTGGCGCTGGTCGAGGCGGCCCGGGAGGGCGCCGACACTGTGCTGGTCAGCCTTTTCGTCAACCCGCTTCAGTTCAACGAGGCCGCCGACTTGGAGAGCTATCCGCGTGACCTGGAACGCGACGCCGCGCTGGCCGAGAGCGCCGGCACCGACGTGTTATTTGCCCCGCCGCTCGAGGAGATGTACCCGGAGGAGCCGGCGACCTGGGTGTCGCTGGCGGCCTTGTCAGCGGAGATGGAGGGGGCGCACCGTCCCGGGCATTTCGACGGTGTGGCCACGGTGGTGGCCAAGCTGTTCGCCGGCCTCCGGCCGCGTCGGGCCCATTTCGGGCGTAAGGATGCACAACAGCTCGCCGTGGTGAGGCGTATGGCGGCCGACCTGTCGTTTCCGGTCGAGATCGTCGGCGGGCCTACCGTGCGGGAGGAGGACGGCCTGGCACTGTCGAGCCGCAACATTTTCCTCGAAGATCGCGGCGCCGCCCTGGCCCTGTCGCGAGGGCTGTTCGCCGCCGCCGATGCCGCCGCGGCGGGGGAGCGCTCCGGCGCCAAGCTCGAGGGTATCGTCGCCGCCGAGCTCCTGGCCGCCGGGGTGAGTGCCGAGTACGTGGCGCTCGCCGACGCCGCCGCGGCCACACGCATCTCGGATCTCGGCCGGGAGGCCTTTCTCGCCGTTGCCGCTCGGGTGGGGGCGGTGCGGCTCATCGACAATGTCTGGTTCGGACCCGACGGCAGCGCCGACCGTGGCGTCCGCCTGCCGGGTCCTTCGATCCTTTACGGAGGGAATTGATGCTCATCGCCGTTGATGTGGGGAACACCCAAACAGTCATGGGCCTCTTCGATGGGGAGGATCTGGTCGACCAGTGGCGCCTTTCCACGGTGCCCGATCGCACCGCCGACGAGTATCGCCTCTACTTCGAGGGTCTGCTGCGCCAGGACAAGTGGCGGGTGGAGGAGGTGTCCGGGGTGGCTCTGGCGTCGGTGGTGCCCTCGGCCAAGGAGGCGCTGGTGGCCGTGGCCGGGGAGATGATCGACGGGCCCCTGGTAGTGGTCGGCCCCGGCATCCGCACCGGTATGGCCATCCATCTCGACAATCCCCGCGAAGTTGGCGCGGACAGGGTGGTCAACGCGGTGGCCGCGGCGCACGGCTACGGGGTGCCGGTGATTGCCGTCGATTTCGGGACCTCGACCAACTTCGACGTTGTCGACGCCGACGGCGCATACGTGGGCGGCGCCATCGCCCCAGGCCTCGACGTCTCCGAAGACGCCCTCATCGCCGCCACCGCCGCCCTGCGGCGGGTGGAGACCAAGGTGCCGTCGTCGCCGATCGGCAAGAACACCGTCGAGGCGATGCAGAGTGGGCTGCTGTATGGGCACGCCGGGATGGTGGACGGCATCATCGAGAGGCTGGTCGCCGAGCTGGACGGGGACCCGGCGGTCGTCGCCACCGGCGGTCTGGCATCTACCATCGTTCCCCTGTGCAAGTTGGTCGACCAGGTCGATGAGCGGCTCACCCTCGATGGTCTGCGGCTCGTCTACCACATGAACGTGGAGTGACATGGAAGAGCACCACGGCGACGAGCAGCTGGAGGAGCATTTCCTAACCGCGACGCGGCTGGCCAAGGTGGAGGCGATGCGGGAGGAGGGCGTGGAGCCCTACCCGGTGCGTTTCGAGCGCACCGCCACAGCCGATCAGATCCGCGAGGCCCACGGCGACATCGAGGACGGCGCCGGGACCGGCATCGCCGTGGCGGTGGCCGGGCGGCTGCTGAATCTGCGCCGCTTGGGCGCCCTGGCCTTCGGGGTTCTCCAGGACTGGTCCGGGCAGATCCAGCTCTACGCCGACGCCGAGCACCTGGGTGAACAGATGGACGCGTTTACCCATCTCGACCCCGGCGACTGGGTGGGAGCCTTCGGCGAGGTGGTGAAGACCAAGAGGGGCGAGCTGAGCGTGCGGGTCACCGAGTTCACTCTCTTGTCGAAGGCGCTGCGGCCGCTGCCCGAGAAGTGGCACGGGCTGCAAGACGTGGAGCTGCGTCATCGCCGCCGCTATTTGGATCTGATCGTCAACCCGGACGCGGCGGAGGTGCTTCATGCCCGCAGCGAGACCGTTTCGGCGCTGCGGCGCTCGCTGGAGGAGCGGGGGTTCGTCGAGGTGGAGACGCCGATACTCCAGCTGGAGCCGGGCGGGGCCTTGGCCAAGCCCTTCGTCACCCACCACAACGCCCTAGGCATCGACATGTACCTGCGTATCGCCATCGAGCTGCACCTGAAGCGGCTCGTCGTCGGTGGTGTGGAGCGGGTGTTCGAGATCGGCCGGGTGTTCCGCAACGAGGGCGTGTCGCCGCGGCACAACCCGGAGTTCACCATGCTGGAGGTGTATCAGGCGTTCGCCGACTACATCGACATGATCGGCCTGACCGAGGAGCTGGTGGCCGAGGCGGCCGAGGCGGTGGTGGGCACAACGGAGCTGACTTTTGAGGGAAGGCCGCTGTCGTTGCGCCCGCCTTGGCCGCGCATTCGCTATGTGGACTCGTGCAGCGAGGCGACCGGGATGGAGTGGGATCCGGCCATGCCCTTGGAG
>Ga0315554_1000161_pt1 | contig 36504 bp, 33 predicted proteins | sample SalMarSW160370MG_FD_202114 | JGI IMG/M metagenome (GOLD analysis project Ga0315554, IMG submission 202114) | Salt marsh sediment microbial communities from the Plum Island Ecosystem LTER, Massachusetts, United States - Salt Marsh Sediment SW1603-70 ...
TGTATTTTATCAAATTTCGTTAGTAAAATAAGTTTAGTTAAACAATAAACTTCAATAATACTTACTAAAATCTATATCTAGTAATCAAAAGTGATTATATGAAAAGAAAATTACTTACAATTTTGATTTTAGTTGGATTTTTATCAACATTACAAGGTTTCAATGCAACTGTTTATTCTTATCAACAACCTGATAATACTATAGCCTTAAATGATGCTCCACCCTATTTCAAAAACGTTGTATTCATTACTTGGGATGGTACAAACCATTTAGTTCTAGAAGATATGATAGCTGATGGTTTATTACCTAATACTGCTAAAATAGACCAAGACGGATATAGACAAACCATCAGAATACAATCACATCTTACAAGTACAAATCCAGGACTTGCATGTATGGAAACAGGTTATGGTGCTGAAATTAATATGATTCCTTATAACATGTTTGGATATGGTACAACAAAAATTTCTATTCCAGACAATATGACTATCTCTGAACGTTTGAAAAACTCCTTTGGAAATGATATAACAACCATGTTTGTTTATGCTTGGCAAACAGCAGCAATGAATATGACCTACATTAATCAAGATCCGAACATCGACCCTATTTATGATAATATGAAAGCACAAGTAGATATGTACTTTGCTTCTGAAAACTTATCTTGGGTTCCTGGAGATCCAGATGCTATGGCTGCTAATTTTCATGGTTTTGATGAAGATTCTCAATTATATCTATCTCCCGTTATGAATGCATACTATCTAGGTGGTGTAGCTGCTGATTTCTTAGCTAATGTTACTACAGACCGATTCTATTTACGTATTCACATGACTGAACCAGATCAAGCAGGACACGGATATGGTGTACGTGATACTACTACAGGAGAATATACACCAGAATATATGCAATCATTAGTGGATTGTGATGTAGGCACTGGTTATATTCTGGATCAATTAGAGTCTATGGGTGTAATGGATGATACCCTTATCATTATCGGAGCAGATCATGGTATGTATGGTCACGGTCATGATGGTGGTGTTTGGCCCATAAATGAAGATGAAATTACTACTAATACATTCATTATTAGTGATGACTCCGTAAAAACTCCTTTCGGTGTTCCAGCATATCAACGAGACGTAGCTCCTACAATTTTAGGTGCAATGGGTGTAGATACATTAAAAGTTGACCCGGCATATATTCGTAGCCCTCAAATTGGTGTTCCATTCTGGGAAATTGAAGATAATGATGCACCAATTATACAAGAAATCATGTACCGAACTGAAGGATCTACTGTCAATGAAGTTTTGAACGATAGCGCAATTATAAACGATGTATTTCTCATAAGTATGGGTGTTTTTGATTGGTGTGATAATTTGACTGGAATTCTAAGAGTCGGTGATCAAGAGATCTATTCAAGCTACTCCTCTTACAAAAGAGTACGTTGGTATGATATAGATTTAACGGATTTAGAAAGTGGTCAAATAACTTTCAACTTCACTATATCTGATGTTTTTGGTAATAGTGTTAACCTGATCGTAAATCCAACAATTAATGAAAGCCCTATCTCAGTATGGTTCTCATTTTTAGCTATATTGGTCGTAGGAACTGCTTTTTATATAAGAAAGAAAAGAAAATAATATTTTCTTTCTTCTTTCTTTTTATTGAAAATTAATCTTCTTTTGATCATAACCTATTTTATTGCCATTTTCATCTTGAAAAATAAAATCAATGAAAGTAGGTCCCAAGAAGTTAGTAGCAGGAATTTCAATCATAAGAGGTTCATGAGAATTCGGATGGATTATTAAAGGAAATAAATGACTGGTGTATAAACCTCCGCGGACAAAGGAAATTCTGAGAGTTCCTATCATCGAAATATCATTTCTGTTGTATAAATGAATTGGAACATTAAATGGTTTATGTACTGGTGCAGATTCTGGAGCAGTTACTCTGATCTCTATCTCTCTATCATTTTGTTCTAAGTCTAAACTTGGTAACGAATATTTAAGATTCAAATTCTCAAAAAGGGTTCCCTTTATTCGGTCGATTTCTACTTCTGATAGTTTTCCAGAGTTTTTAGAAGCTTGTTTTTCCCATATAACATTTTTATGCGAATGCAAAATTATACGTCTTGAATTCATGTCATCATAGCTATACCTAACTTCTCTAATATCTGTATTACCTAAGGTATTACCTCTTTGTAAGATGATGCAACTTGGATCTCGATATAAATATCGAAAATCATGTTGAAGAGTTGGATCTATTGGGATCCATATTCCATTTGAAAAGAATTCAGCTTGGGAATGATAGACCCATCCTTCATATTCGCTAAGAATGATGCTTGTTGTCATTCTTGCTGGAACATTTGCAGAACGACATAAACTCACAAATAAAGATGCAAATTCTGTGCAATCTCCAACGTTATTTTCTATTGCATAGCTAGCACCATAATCGCCATTTTGAGGTACATATATCAGATTATTCCGCACGTATTTTAGGAATGCAAGCACCTTATTTAGAGGTGTATGAGAACTATATCTTCTTGCTATTGATTTGATTTTTTCGTTATCTGATTCTAAGAATTCTTCAGATTTAGTGTAATTTCGATAAGTTTCTGGATAGTATTTTGAATTGTCTTTTTCTTCTCCTTTGATTCTTGTAATATCATATGAAATCAAACGTGTGATAATCAAGGCTCTATAGGAAACAGTGATTTTCTCTTGAGGATTAATTTGATGAAAATAAAATCTTAGCCATCTATTACCTTCCTTGTCAGTAACAAGTTTAGAAGGTTTATAGTTACAGCTTACTTCTGTCACATTTTGTATAGGTGAGATATTAGGAGGAAGTGTTATGTCAACTACAAAATTGTTAATTGGGAAATTATTTGGATTTGTTATTTGCACACCATAGTAAAGTATCCATCGATAAATTAATTTCTTACTAGTTTTAATATTGATTTTTTCTCTGAGTGTATAATCACCATCTATCTGTAAAACATATGTTCCTGAAAATAAATCAGGAGTGATAGGAAAAGAGTAAATTCGTTTTAGTCCCGTGTCATCTAATCTAACTTGATCTGAATCAACGATAGTACCTATTGGAGAAATGAATAGAATATGTAATTTTTTGTTTCTTGGTGTTTGAACAAATGGTATAGCATCATGTTTTCCGGATATTAGAATTGTATCTCCCACTTCCGCTGGATTATTCAAGGAAATCGGTTGAATGCGATTATTTCTTACATGAAATACTTCAATCATGTGCTAACCACTATTTTAGTAATTCGAAGTTCATCGATGAAGTACTGTACTACTACAATTTTTCATCATTTTTCATTAGTAAAATTTTCAATATAAATATACGTAATATTGTCGGGTTCTGAAACATTTAAATTAGAATAAAATAAACATTCATTCCAATTATTGAAATAAAAGTTATCTACTCCAACAAATTTCTTATTTCCTTATTTTTGTCGAAATTGATAATTCAATCCCTTAAGCAGAAAAGTTTAAAATGAAGAAGTTTCTCTTATTAAATGCACATTCGTGCACGGTGAAATAAAATGAAAAGAAAATATATTTTCAGTTTAATTCTAATTGTGGGAATGATTGCTGGAATGACACAAAGTCAGGCAGTCGTTAATACCTCTATAGAATTTGAAGGCGTTTATATCGGTTTTGATCTCTATCATGGAGGTTATCATGCCACAGATATAAACAACATAGTTGCAAATCTAACAGACGCTGGTAACACAGTTTTATACGTTAACCAAACATGGGAATTACCAGATGATTTAGACGTACTCTTCTTGACAGAAGCTGACTCTGGTGCAAACTGGACAGCTGGTGAAATTCAAGATATTGCTGATTGGATGGCACTCGGAAACAAATTACTCTGGGGTGCTGGTGATTCCGATTATGCAGGATTATTTAATGAAACCAAAATAAACGATGTTTTAGAAGCATGTGGTGCTATTACTAGATTAGATGCTACTTCTATTTCAGATGCTGTCTATAATGATGGAGCTTCTTACAGAGTAGCTGCACCTTATTTTGGTGTTGATAATCCTCTATATGATACCTATCCAGTAACAAACGCTTCTCAAGATTGTACAGCTGGTGCAATATTCCATGGACCATGTTCTATACTCGCTGACGTTGGAAGTGTGGTCACAGATTTGAGATATGGATTAGATACCGCTTCAATCTTCCCAGAAAGAGTATGGATATTGATGACATACAGTGAAAATGCAACTTCAGACGATTCTGATGTAAGTGATGGTCCATATGACTTATATGCTAACTCAGAAGATACAGGATATTATCCAGCTTTAACCTATGAGCACTTACTTAGTGATAATAGTCACGTCATTCTATCTGGTGAGGCAATTTATTCCGACTATAAATACATGTATGACCAAAAAACAGAAAATGGAGTCTACAACGGTGGAGTCCAATTTGGTCAAGTAGTTGTAAATAACATTCTTAACTGGTTACTACCATTCCCAGAGCCAGCATCAACATCTTATGCATTTGCTCTGATTCCTGTAATCGCAATTGGTGTTATTTATACAATAATGAGAAGAAAGTAATCTAACTTTCTTTTTTTCTTCTTTTTCTTTTTCTTGTTTCCTGCTAGGTAACCAGCCAAATTTAAATAAGATTCTAAGTATTCTTAATTAAATAGGTGAAGTTAAGGATGGAAATAATCTGGGGTTATTCCCCTGAAAAAACACTTGATTATACTAAAAGAATTGGCAAAGAAGTAGTTGCTGTAAAACAAATATTCTCAGCCCTACTGTTTAAAACAGGCATTAAGGGTGTTTGCGCAAAAATTGACTCCTTTAAAGTAAATACGTCAGTTAATATAGAGCTAGATATTGATTCTGCTAAGATATTCGAAGAAAATTTTTTTCCTAATAAAGCTAAAATCTACTATTTTGAATTACCAAAAACAATCCTACCAAAATCAAAAATTGAAGTATTATTAAATGTAGAAAATGGTTATGTTACGCTTCCTTTATCTGCGATAGGTACTGGAATGGGTTTTCAAAAAATAGACCAAGATTTTCAACCTACTAACCATTTAGCATTGGGTTTACTTATCCCCTAACTATATCTTCTTTCTCATAGATAGGAGCTTCACCTGAAATCCAAGTTTCTCATAAAAATCTATTCCTTCTTCATTGAGAGTATGGACATACAGTGTTAATTCTTCTGCATTATTTCGTTTTGCAAAATCAGTCTCAAATTTCTTCATTAACTTTGAACCAATACCAGTTCTTCTTTGCTGTTTGACTACAGCTATATCTGAAATATGACCAATAGTTCTTTTCTTAAAGAAACCTGAATGTTTTCTAATATACCCAAAAAGGAATCCCACAATTTCGTTATTTTTCCTAGCTACATAAACAACTTGAGTAGGATCATGAACAGCAGTAGAAATCATTAAACTAAAGTTTGATCTTCCATCTTTATCTAGTGTGAAGTCATCATCAAAACTTGAATGCCAATTAATAACTTCTTCCCAAATGTCAACTATGGTTGTTACAACATCTTTAGTTGCAAATTTGAGTTCAGAAACGCTTAACAATTCTGAATCATCACTCATTCTCTTTTTATCTCCTTTAATTTGAAAGTTTTAAGTCAATCTCTTAGAGGTGGTTAATAATGATGTTGAAAACTAACCTTTTTAACTCTTTTACAGTTATTTCCAATTGATAAAAAATATCATAAAGGAAGTATCAAAATTGCTAGCAAATAATCCTAAGAAAAATTCTTTAGCGCCTAAGAGAGATTTTTCTAATATCCTTAAGTATAAGGAAAAGAATTCTATAACTGATTTAAAATTACAAAAGAAAAGAGTATTAGTTAGAGTTGATTACAACGTACCTTTAGATGAAAATGGAGAAATAACTGATTCTAGAAGAATAGAAAGTTCTCTACCCACAATAGAATATTTGTTAGACATGAATTGTAAAATTATTTTAATTTCTCATTTAGGAAGACCAAAAGGAAAAGTAGTGAAAGAATTGAATCTGAATCCTGTATATCATAAATTACAAGAATTATTACCATCAACTAAAATATACAAAGCTAATGACTGCATTGGTCCTGAAGTTGAGGAATCTGTAACAAGACTTCAAGAAGGAGAAATACTTTTACTAGAAAATTCTCGTTTTCATTCTGGAGAAGAAGCGAATAGTCCAGAATTCTCCCAAGCTCTTTCAAAACTAGCTGATGTATATATCACCGATGCATTTGCAACAGCTCATAGAAAGCACTCCTCCACATATGGTGTATGTAATTATATTAAAGAAAATGGGTATGGTTTTTTAATGAAAAAGGAGTTGGACTATCTGACTGAGAGTCTTAGCAATCCAAGAAGACCATTTACCGTTATTCTAGGTGGTGCTAAGGTAAAAGACAAACTTGATGTGATAAATTATCTTTTAGGGCTTGCTGACAAAATTTTAATTGGCGGGGGGATGGCTTTTACTTTCCTTCTAGCACAAGGTTATTCAATAGGCCAATCTATAAAAGACGAATCTAAGCTTGAAGAGGTTGAAAATTATCTGAATAAAGAATCGATGGGAACAAAAATATTTGTCCCAACAGATATTGTTGTTTGTGATGATCTTGATAATCCATCCAATATAGAAGAAGTTTCAGTAGAAAATATAAGTGATGAAAACATAGGTGCTGATATTGGTACAAATACTATTAGAAAATTCAAAGATATTTTGTTGGATTCAAAACAAGTAATGTGGAATGGACCTTTAGGAGTATTTGAGAAAACGGAATTTGAAGCGGGAACCAAGGATATTGCTGAATTCTTAGTAAGAAATAAAATCTATACAATAGTCGGAGGAGGAGATAGTGCCGCAGCTTTTGAGAAATTCAATCTTGAAGATAAAGTCTCATTTATTTCTACTGGTGGAGGAGCGAGTTTAGAAATAATGAAAGGTTCTCTTCTTCCTGGGATTGAGTGTCTAGCAAACAAGAATTAAATTTACACTAACAATATTATAAGGTAAATCAAAAAAGAAGCTGTTGCACCTACCATTATACTAAATAGATTAACAAAATCGTTTCTTATCCATTTTACTCCTGAATAGTATTCTGTTTCTTTATGACAATGTTCTTTTTTCTCAGTAATTTTTCCACATACTGCACATTTGTTCATTTTTTGTATTGTACATGCAAACACACTATCCATGTAAGCTCCAATTACTCCTCCTATAACTACAGGAGTAATAAATGTCCAAAGAGATGAAGGTATTTCTAAAATGGTCAGTTGATCAGCTTGCGCGATACCAAAACCAATGAAAGCTACTATAACAGCACCTAAAATAGAAGCAGATATACCCAAGAAGGAGATAGCTCCTGGTGTTCCTTTTGGTACTTTTACCCACAGTTTAGTTGACAAATGAGGATCTTTTTTGGAAAGCGCTCCTATTTCTGTTCCAAGTGTATCAGCTAAACTTACAGCTATGGCGCCAGCACCCGCAACTATAACCATTAATTCTTGTTCGATTGTTGTATTATTTCTAAGAAGAACAATTAGAAATGACATTACTGCTGGTATAATACTGTTGACCATCGCTTGAACACTATCTCTAGCAGTGTCACCTTTTTCATATTCTTGACTCACACTCTCTTTTGATTTCTTTCCTATAAACGAAGAAATAGTTCCTAAAATGAAAAATGCGAAATACATTGCTCCCCATGTCCATGAACCTAGTCCTAGAATAACTATTCCGAAATAAAAACCAGCTATACCTCCATCCCAAGTAAGAGCTTTCAGCATAATACTAACTGTTGCTAAAACTAATCCAATAACACCAGCTATTATAATAGAAGTTATGGAGAGAGCTTGACCCAAGTTTCCTAGTTCTTGGTTGAATAATCTATAAAGACCAAATAGTACAATAGCATTTGCAGCAGGAACTGCTATATTATCAAAGCCTTTTGGTGTTAAAGCTTCAACAAACGCAGTTATAAATCCAGTAAGTAGACCAATGTATATACATACTGCTACAGATTCAGCAGTTCTAAAAAGTATAAAGCAACCTAAAGTAACAGCTATGAAAGTGGAAAAAGCTGCTGCCCAGCTACCAAGTAAGGTTTTTGTACCTCCGAAAATTTTGTATGCTTTATTATTTCCAAATCTTGAACCAATAACTGCACTCATACCATCCCCCCATACTAAAGGTAAAAACGAACCAAGGAGTATTACATTGTTTTGATCATTAGGATTAGGACTAAAGAAAAGTGCAACTAAGGCAGTCAAAGCAATTGCATAAAAGACCGTACCATAAGCGTGCCCAGATTCTACTCCTTTTAATTTAAACTTCTTAATTGGGGAAGCTGGACTGGTAAAATATGTAAACGGAATAAAAAATACCGGTCCAATTAAAGCATACCATACACTTGTAAAAACAAAAGGAAAAATTATGATTACGTTACCTACAGATAAATGCACTATTTTTCTAGAAGTTTCACCTGATACTTTGTTTTTTCTACGAAGGATTTCAGCAAGAGCTAAAGCTGAGAGAACGAAAACAAATAAACCAGCTAAACCAATTATATCACTAAGTTGAATTTTTGTAAAAGTGTAATCCATACTTAATCCTCAATTTTGTGAATCTATTTTAAATTGGACGTTATAAGCTGAAATTAAGCGGATAGTTAAAAATCTACTGCTCGCTAAATGCATCTCCTCGTTCTAAACTCTCTAATCCTTTTGCTTTATCTACTGCCGATAACATCCCATCACATCGAGGATGATAAAATTGCTCACAATTTCTACAAACTTGTTCATTCTTCCTATCTCTAAATCTTGTAAAATATATTCTACTTGAAAAATAAACAAATAAGGTGATTAGAATCACAGCAAATGCACCCCAATCCATTCCTTGAGTTAACGCAACAACAGCTAATATGATTGACAATCCTGCACTTATCATAGCAACTCCAAGAAGAAATCTACTGACGTCTTTGAACCATCGAGGAGGATTAAGAAAAGCACTCATTGGTGTAAAAATAAACATGATATTTGTGGCTATAAATGCTATCCAGAAATTTATATGTAAAACAAATACTACAATAGGGGTTAGAATCAAACCAAAAATCATTCCACTATACAAATTTAAGCATCCTCTGCAAACCTTTTTTCCTTTGATAATGTAAACATGGTCTTCAAACTTTGAACAAAGAGGATGGTGTGCTAACCTATAAGGAGATAGTATCCATTTTTCTCGTCTGGTCAGCTTTTTGGGTTTTTGTACCACTTAATTCACCTGAGCTTATTAAGAATATAATTCTGACTACGAAATCTGCGATTATCCCTTGTATTAATGTTTTCGATTCAAAATCTAAATTTTCTTGTTTATCTAAGATATTTTGCGATATTTGATTGAATAGTTGATTAGCATTTTTGTTGGAGATAACCTCTTGAGAGAGACTTTGATTGTCTTGTGCATCATCTTTGAGAATATTAACCAGAAATGATTGCTTGATTTGTATGAATTCTCTTGAGTTTAATCTAACTTTAGTAGACCAATCAAATTCAAGCAAATATTTTTTTGAAATAAAACCAAAAATTATACTATAAAAAATTATATCCAAGATTATCATCATATTGTAGAAGGATATTGTTTTCTGAGCTTTTTTCTTTTCTATGGTATCTTGTATATCCTCAAATAATACTTGTTTTCTCGATATTCTTGAGAATAAGGAGTATAATTGGTTACTATTTTGTATTAGGGGTAGAATCTCTTCCAGTTTCTCTTGTTTGATTTGTGTCATATTTAGTATTAATATAATGTATGGTGTTAGTTGAGCTTTACTCGCATCTTTGAGAGGTTTTATGTTGTTTATTAGCTTCTCTATTTTTGAAATTGCGATTTTTCCTGAATGAATCACAGCTAGTAAATCTTGATAGAGTAAAAGAAGTTGATAATCCTCAGAAATTACTTCAAATTCTTTTTCGTGGGTTTTATTGATTTTATCTTTTTGAGCTAATTGTAAGGCTCGTAGAATAATGTTAAGAATAGGTTTTCGGTTTGTTTGAACATATTCCACTAATTCTTCAATATATTCCGTGCATTTTGAAAAGGAAGATTGTTTCCAGCTAATACCAAATAATAGATCTAAGTATGCAAACAAAGTAGGGTTTTTATGTTTGATTGCAAGTTTCAAACCAGTTTTTGCTAATTCTTCAGATTTTTCTAAGTCATCCATCGTATAGAAAACTTGTGATTTAGAGAAATAAATAGCAATTAAACTTTCATCATCTTTGAAAAACATAGCTAATTTTTCAAGTTCTTCTAGAACTTCAAGTGATTTATCATATTCATTCTTCTTAAACCAGAATTGGCTTTTGAGATGCATTAAATTTGCTATCTCTGCAATATTCTTACCTTTAGTTTCATCATCGAAAGTTTTAGTGGCTTTCAAAGTTTTATCTATGGTTTCATTAGCTTCAGCAGTATCACCACTCTTAAGCAAAGATTCAATCAATAAAAGAATCATAGGTAGATTTTGAGGTGTAATCTTCTCGCTTAAAATTCCTCTTAAATAATCGAGATTCTTAATAACTGAAGGATACTTCTTTAGATTATAGAACATTCGAGCTTTAGAATCTAAAACCGTTTTTTCTCCTTTTTTATGTCCAATTTTATTAAAAATTTTCTCCGCTTTATTAAGATATGAAATAGCATTTTCTTCATTGAGCATGTTTGCATAAGTAGACCCTAAGTTAAATAAGAGGGTTGCTTCTCCAATTAGGTTTTTATTTTTTGCTCGAATCTTTAGACTCTTGTTATAATACTCAATAGCTTGATTATACTCACCTAAATAGAAGTAAAGACCTCCTAAACTTGAAAAACTCTGTGCTAAACCTCGTTCATTCTTATTTTTTTCATCAATTTGTATAGCTTGTTCAAATAATTCTTTGCTTTGTTCAAATGCTCCTTTTTCAAGGTAAAGATTTCCTAAATTGTGAAAAATAGTTGCTTTTGTATTTTCGTTTAAAATATCTTGATAATCCTTGAGGATCTTATCATATATGTTTAGAGATTTATCTTTCTCTCCAAGTCTTCTTAATATCTTCGCTCTTTGAATATCAATTTCTACAATTTCCTCAACTGTACTGGTACTCCAATTTATTATTTGTTTGCAGGCTAAAATGTTTTCAAGTGCCTGTTTATTCTGACTCAACAAATAATTTGATTTTGCAGAGAGTAACAATAGCTGTTTTTTCTCTTCCAAATTTTCTATTTTATCAATTTGCGAATTAACTAGGCTAGAAACCTCCCGATATTTCTGTTGATTAAATAATTCTTGAATATGAGCAAGGAGTGTGGTCGCCATTTTTTCATCATCAAAGAAAAATATGAAGAGAGTTTTATCTATCTTCTATTACAATTGTGCCTGCTAGATAATCTCCAATTCTTCGCCCCTCATCATTACAGAATGGAACAATATAATCTATACCAAATAAGAACCCTAAACATAGAGTCCTAACACATGATTGTCCTACTGTAATAGGTTGACCCGAATCATAATCCACGACTTTTATGTTCATCATAGATTTACCAAATGATTTACCTCTTTCAGGAATAACATCTCTGAAACACCAAAGAGGTGGACAGAAATTGTAAATCAAACTATCGATGAGTAAAGCAAGACATCTATCCATCATGCTAGCCTTATATTGTATGTAGTTAGCTGGAGATACAACAACAGGCACTTGTTGAGCATATGGTGCTGGTTGAGCCGGAACATATGGTCCAGATTGTACTGGTGCTGGTGCTACTTGAGCTTTAGGGGCTGGAACTGAATCTTCAATTAGTTTGTGTCCGCAATTAAGACAAAATTTGTCCTCCGGAACAATAGAAGAACCACAATTTGGACAGAAATATTTTTTTGACATTCATTAAACACCTTTCGTTAACACTAGTGCAGTTAGAATATTTAAGGGTATTTTATTAAAGAATAAAAAGTTTTCTCGTATTATTCATTCTAATTGTTTGATAATTTTTTTATAAATTTTAACAAGATTCTTACCTACGACAGAATAATCATAATTTTTTAATGCATGATTTTGCGATTTAAAAATAGTTTCCTCAATAATTTCTTTGTTTTGAACTATTTTCAATACTTTATCAACAATTTGCTCTCTTTTGTTAGGAGGATACAACCACCCACTTTGAGGAGGTAGCATTTCATTCATAGGTGGTCGATCCATGGCGATAACAGGAAGACCCGAAGCCATCGCTTCTATTAATGGTGTTCCAAAACTCCCCTCTTTAGCTGGATAAAGTAAAATACTACTGACATGATAAGCTAAGATCAACTCTTCATCTTTAATATAGCCTGTAATTCTAACAGCTTCTTCAATCTTCAAATCAACGACTTTTTCTTTGATGTTTTTTAATAAAGGTCCATTACCAATAATCAAGAAATCTGTATCTGGATGTCTCTTAAGAATTTCAGGAAAATAGTCAACAACTTCATATTGTGACTTACGTGTAATATAAGGGCCTTGAAGCAAAATAATTGTTTTATCTGGAGTTAAATCGTATTTGTCTCTAAAGTTTTCTGTATCTTCAATCTTAGGAATTTGAGAGAATTTCTTACAATTAAGAGTATGATGAACTAAAATGACTTTTTCATCTGTTCTTTTCGGAAGATGTTTTATCTTATCTAACAATGATTTGGAATTTGTTATGATATGATCACAATACTTGACTATTTTGCGGAGTAATTTAGTATATGGTCGTTTAACCCACAATCTGGATTTTAAATTGCCAGTTGTTACTGCTCCATGAATTGATACTATTAAAGGAATATTTAATTGCTCTTTTTTCTTTGCAATAGCAAAAGAAAGTGCTGAAACTTCCATAGCATGAATTAGAGAAATTTTTTGTTCACCACTAAGTTCTGTAAAAACTTCAAAAGCTTGTTTAGAGAATTTTCGGTGATTTCTAGCATTGAAATTAGTCAAAGTACTGTAAGCACCTCTAGCTGAAATTTGCTCAGGTAGTAGATAGAAATTAATGTTTTCACGATTCATCAATTCATCGTCAGAAGGAAGTTTAGTTGTCGTCGCAATGTGGATTTCTATGTTTTGGTTAGCTAAGGCTTGAACTAAAGAATATGCATATCTACGAAGTCCAGCCATAGGGCCAACATAGGGTGGTCCTATCTCTATCGTAGTAATAAAGATAGAGAAATCCATATGTAAAAATATAACTTAACTAAAAAAGCATTTTGGTGATTTTTTCCTTGTATTAAATGAAAAATTTTTGTTCATTCGTAATAATAAAAAGAATTGATTGTTCTGTATTATTTGATGAGTGAAATAGAAGATAGAATTTATGATTATATCCTGAAGAATGGTCTCTCCTCAAGTTCTGTTGCTCTAATAAAAGATAATATGGACAACATCTCTAGTACATTTCTTACTGATATGTTGGTAGAGAATGTTAATTTGCATATTGAATATAAATTATTGCTGGATTTCCTTCCAAAAATCTGGGTTGAAGACAATCAAAGTTCGAACCTTCTTATTTACATAAGTGGGATCCTTCATCGACTACTATATTTAGTTAGAGAACAACCACTAGGAAAAAATATTTCCAATTCTTATAAAAAAAACCTTGCCTTTTTCTATCAAAAACTATGTGAGTTCAAGTCCGAATGTTTAGGAGCTGTAGATGTTCTAGAACAATACCAATTACGGGGAGTAGATTCTTTTGAAGAATTGATTATAACCTTGGGTTCTTTACCAAAACTGTCAATCGAAATTATAGAAATGTTGAAAATTATGTCAATGGCATTTCACCAATTTGCTGTGAACTATAATCAACCAATAAAAAATATCGATGAACTAAGCCTTTTCTTAAGTAGATGCTTAATTCTCTGGAAATTAAATAACTTAACTGATTCAGAATTTCTTGATTGCTTAAACAAAGCAACAGAAAAATATTCTGGACTTATAGAATTAGAAAAATTTGAGAAGATAATGTCTCTTGAAGTTCAGAATTATCAATTCTTGCAATATGGTTTGAATCGCGATGCACTGAAATTCTTTGTTGATTCTTTTGCAAAATTCTATGATAGAAAAAAACAATTAAAAAAGATAGAAGAGGGGAATTAGTTGAATCCAAAGCTATTTGTTATTTACATAAGACTTCAGTTCTTCAGAAATTCTTGATGCTTTTTTAAACTCTGGTGCAAGATAATTAAGAAGATCTCTAGGTACTCCTTTCCTACTAAAGATAGTTAGTAAAATCTCGTCTAAAACCTCGTTTTCTAAATTTGGATTCCTAAGCATCTCTTTAACTGAAGTTATTTTCATACTAGCAGGTAAATTATCTTCTAACATTGTAATTGATGACCACGCTTGAATGGTCGAATAAACAGCCATATCAGGAGTAACTACATCTAAAGCCATTCTGAATCGCCATTTTTTAACCTCTAATGGTGCACTATCATTGGCTATAGCTCTCCCTAGTTTCATAGCATTTTCTTGATTTGGTTTGAGACTATATTGCTCAAGCAAATCACGTACCGTTTCTTTTGATGGTTCTTTGGCCACTCTAATCCCCAACTTTTCTAATATACGTACCACCTTGAGTATATATATATCTTCTTCTTTAAAGAGCCAAAGATAACGATTCTGGGGAAAGTAGAACCCCCACCTTCTTGTAATACACCTTCTGTTAAAGATGACTATGTAAAAAAGGTAGGTAAAAGACACATTAAGTGACCTTTCAACAAGGTTTTGATAATTTTCAGCAAAAAAAATTGTTCTAGATAGTTTATCAAAGCTTATAAGAACGAATATTCAAAGAATTGAGAAAAAGTGAGAAAATGTAAGACTCGAGGCCTCTTACCTTACTCTTTTTAAGATTTGAATAAATCATAGAAAGCTAAAATCGAATAAATAGCTGTTCCTTTCCACAAAATATCCTCGTCAACATCGAATTTAGAGTGATGATGAGGATGTATGATACCTTTTTCTTCATTATACAATCCAAGAGCGATAAAAGCTCCTTTAGTCTTGTTAAGATAAAACGCGAAATCCTCACCACCCATTGTTAAGTCTACATTTTCGACTTTATCAAGCGGTTCTAAGATTTTTATTACATCTTCTACACTTTCATCATCATTGATTGTTGGAGGATAATAAATGCCATCTATTGCATACTTGAATGTACCTTCACATCTCCATGCATGACTGTATCCTTCAATAATCTCTTCCATTCTTTTCAAGATAAATTCTCTAACTTCATTGCTAAAAGTTCGAAATGTTCCTTCCATTTTTGCTATATTTGGTATGATGTTGTGGGCATCACTCCCCTCTAGCATCGGGATTGAAATGACAACTTTATCAAGTGGATCTATCTCTCTACTCACTATTTTCTGGATTGCATTATATATGTCAACCATTACAGCTGTTGGATCAAATGTTTGATGAGGACTAGCTGCGTGTCCACCTTTTCCTTTGATTTCAATCTGAAATTGATCAGCAGAAGCTAAAAAAGGTCCTTTACGTGTCGCAATTACACCTGTAGGTTGTTCTCTCCATACATGAATTCCAAAAATTTGGTCTACGTCATCTATATGTCCTTCTTCTACAATCTTCTTTGCTCCTCCTCCACCTTCTTCTGCTGGTTGGAAAATAAGTTTGAGTTTTCCAGTTAGTTTGTCTTTATGTTTGTAAACAATGTTTGCTGCTGTAAGAAGCATAGCTGTATGAGCATCATGACCGCAAGCATGCATCTTTCCTGGAATCTTGCTACAATATGGTTTATCATTGTCTTCAGTTACATTAAGTGCATCAATATCAGCACGTAGAGCTATTATTTTGCCTTTCTTTCCAGAATCAAGAATTGCAATCAATCCTGTTCCAGCTGTTTTAATAACTTCATATCCAATCTTGGTTAGTTCTTCTAGAAGATAAGCTGAAGTTTCGAATTCCTCAAAACCAGTTTCTGGATACATATGGAAATGTCTTCGTTTTTCAATAACATATTCTTCCATATCTTTTGATTCTTTAATTAAAATCTGTTTGAATTCACTATTGTCCATAGGTTTCTTGAATAACCACGCTATTTTTACTTTTCCCTTAATCTATTTTTAATTAGAATTTATTTTTATTTTTGTGGAATTGCGTTTCCACTAATATGTAGTTTTTTTTGGATAAAGATTTAAAATAAAGACCAATGGACTGCGAGTTTGTATTTGTGAGGAACAAAGCATGAATAATAATGAATACGATGTAATTGTTGTAGGAGCAGGATGTGCAGGTCCAGCTGCAGCGAAGAAAGCAGCTGAATTGGGTTTGAAGGTATTAGTCTTAGAAAAATCCCAAGTTCCTGGAGAAAAAAATGTCTCTGGAACATGTCTGAATGGAGCTGCACTATTAGATTCAGATCTGCATTATATTGTAGATTGTCCGACTGAGCGATTAATCAGAGAAATGCGAACCTATCATATCAATAGTGACCGAACAGTAGTCTTTCATGAGATACCTTCAGAAGGAGTCTTGTTACTCTCTGTAAGAAGAGATCATCTTGACGCTTGGCACACAGAAGAAGCTAAGAAAGCAGGAGCAGAAGTTAAACTATCAACAGCAGTAGTAGATATTATAGAAGAGAACGATTATGTCAAAGGAGTAATTACTGATTCTGGAGAAAAATATTATGCTAAAGTGGTGATTGATGCAGCAGGAGTTAACTCCATTGTTGGTCGTAAAGCAGGTTTAATACCCAAAAGAAAAGGAACAGATATGATTCTGTACATTACAGCTGCTGTTAAATTAGGTGAAGAAATAATTAACGAACGATTTGGAGATTGTATTGAATATTATCTGTCTCCTGGAGTCCAATATAAAACATGGCCTTGGATTTTTCCCAAGAAAGACACTGTAACTCTGGGAACAGGAGGGTATATGGATGAGAACCTACTAAATGATGATTTTCCCAATGTAAAAAAGTATATGGAAAATTTCATGAATCTTCCTATTGTTAAGAAAAAACTTGATGGTGGAGAGATTGTTTCATGGGGTGTACATCTAGAGTATGATGAAACAATTGAACGAAAAGTACGAAATGGTTTAATTCTCACTGGTGAAGCTGGTGGGTTTGTGATTCCCTTCTTAGGGGAGGGTATGCCTGAATCATTCTTTTCGGGTATTTATGCTGCTATCTCTTCTGCTGAAGCAATTGAAGCTGGTGATTACTCTGAAGCACAATTATCGGAAAGATATGAGCAATTGATAGGTGACAATTTCTTCATGCAAGCATTTAGACACATTGCAGCAGTAAATAAAGAAGCAATTCTCAGTAAAACTGATGAAGAGATAACTAGACTTATGCAACAAGTCATAATGGGAGGAGGATTTATCTCTAGTGCCATCCATACTAAGTGGTTGAAAGGAGTAGAAGAAAATAATATGGAACTCATTCAAGAAGCATATGACTTTCTTGAACTGATACAACCATATGGTTCTGTCGATCCAGATTTTGAAAATCTCATTAAGGGGAGGCGAAATAAATGAACATAGAAATGAAGTTTAATTATTATCCAGGAGATACTGGGGAATTCATCAAAGTAGATGAAGATAATTGCGTTGGGTGTGGTGACTGTGCTAAATTCTGTACCGCTGGAGTTTGGGAACCTGATGGCTCTATTTATCGTCCAGTTAATTTGAAGAGTTGCCTAGAATGTGGCGCATGTTGGAATGTTTGTGACTATGATGCTGTAATCTTTAGTGAACCAAGAGGGGGAACTGGAGTACGTTTCAGTTATGGTTAGGTGATATAAATGGCAAGTAAAGAAGAAGTAATGGAAATTTTAGAAAACCAAAAGAACAAATATACTAATGAAAGTGTAGCAAAACACTTCAAAGGTTGGAATAAGAAGTTACAATATCATTTTACTGATACAGAAGAGTATTATGTTATTGAATTAATAGATGGAAAACCCCAACCTTTAATCAAAGAAAAGCTTGAAGATCCAGATATTATGTACTCAATGAGTACAGATACATTCGTAAAATTGAATAGAGGCGAAATAAGTGGTTTGAAGGCTTATCAAAGAAAATTATTAAAAATAAAAGCTACAATGCCTGAAATTATGAAATTACAGAAATTAGATAAGCTCTAACTTTTCACCTTTTTTTGTTGAAGGATATAATTCATAAGTGCTAATCTACAATAGTATTTGAATACAATGCCTGAGCTACGTGGATTAGTTAAAGGAATGGATTGTGCAAATTGTGTAGCTAAAGTAAGGAAGAATATTGAAAATTTACCAGGCATTGAAGATGTAAAAATAAATCTAGTTTCTACTAAACTCATTGTTAATTTTAATGAAAAGGAATCTTCTGAAAAAGACATTATTAAAACAATAAAAAGAACAGGCTACGGATTTGATAGAAATTACGAACACAAGTCATTTTTTAATTTAAAACATAATAAGAACTTGGTTTTCTTTTTGATAAGTGCAATTTTTCTTATCATTGCTCTCTGTTTTGATTATCTAAGAATTCAACATATTCATCCTCTGTTTTACCTCCCCATAATAATTATTGGAGGTATACCAATTTATGTGAAAGCTTTTGCTTCAATTAAAGCAAAAACTATTGATATAGATATTCTTATGGTAATTGCAGTTATTGGTGCAATGATAATAGGATTCTGGGAGGAAGCAGGTGAAATTATTGTTCTTTTTACTCTTGCAGAATTACTTGAGGCCTTTTCAATGGATAAAGCAAGAGAGTCGATACGTTCTTTAATGGATTTAACTCCTCCTACAGCTACAAGATTAATAAAAGGGAGAAAACATGAAATTGTCCCACTAGAAGAATTAGTCGTAGGAGATCGAGTTAGTGTCAAACCAGGAGGAAGAATTCCAATTGATGGGAAAATTGATTGGGGAGATACTGCGGTGGATCAGAGCCCCATAACAGGAGAATCATTACCAGTTCAGAAAAAAGTAGGCGATATGGTCTTCTCTGGTTCAATTAATCTCGATGGTTATATCATTATAAGAGTAACTAGTATGCCAGAGGAAAGTACTGTTGCAAGAATTAGAAAACTAATAGAAGACGCTGAGCAAAAGAAATCAAAGAGAGAACAATTTATCCAAAAATTTGCAAAGTATTATACACCTACTATGGTGGGAATAGCTCTTTTAGTATTTTTAATCCCAGGTGTTTTTCTGAATATCCCAGTCAATACTGCAATCTTAAAAAATTGGCTTTACTATGGTATAGTAATATTAGTTATCTCCTGCCCTTGTGCTTTGGTTCTTTCAACCCCTATAACAGTTGTTACTGCAATAACTCGAGCTTCTAAATATGGCGTATTAATTAAGGGAGGCAAGTATCTTGAAGCTATATCTGAGATGAAAACAGTTGCGATGGATAAAACAGGTACTCTTTCTACTGGGAAACTCAAATTATACAAAACTGAGACTTATGGGGATTTTACAGAGAAAGAAGTAATCGAAATTGCTTCTAGTTTAGAAGTTCATTCAGAACACAAAATAGCAGAATCTATACTTCAACGAGGAAAAGAGCTGAATGTCAGACAACTTGGTTTTCAAGATGTAAAAACTATTCCTGGAAGAGGTATTCAAGGGACTAGAAAGAAGAAAACATACTATATCGGAAATGAAGCACTTGTTGATGAAATAATAGGATTAGAAGCCTGTGATTTAGAATGTGAGGAGTCAGAAAGTGTTGTCAGCTATGTTATGGAAGGTAAGAATGTGATTGCTCACCTACATATGTCTGATGAGCTAAGGAGTGAAACTAAAGAAGCTGTTGAAGAATTGAAGAATTTAGGTGTAAAAGAAATTATAATGCTTACTGGCGATAATGTTGAAGTAGCATCAAAAATCGCAGATGAGCTAAACATTTCTTACAAAGCTGAGCTCTTACCTGAAGATAAGATGCAATATATACAAGAATTGAAAGATAAGAAAGAATCTGTATTAATGGTAGGTGATGGTATAAATGATGCTCCAGCTTTAACTCTTGCTGATGTGGGAGTTGCTTTGGGTACAGCAGGAACTGCAATTGCTATAGAAACTGCAGATATCGTTCTTTCGTCTGATAATCTATTCAGTATACCTTATCTGTTTAAACTTAGTAAAAAAGCTAAAAGTACAATTCAAATTAACATAGCAATCTCCCTTTCTATAAAATTCGCATTTTTTGCTTTAGTCTTCCTAAGTGTTGCAATTTCAAGTGTAGCAGCTTTCTTTGGAAATTCTCTTTTATGGTTATCAGTGTTAGTAGGAGATATGGGTGCTTCTCTATTAGTTATACTGAATGCAATGTTGGTAGGGAGGAAAAGATATCAAAAAGAGAACATGTTGCAAAAGAAGTAAATTAATAAACATTTTAACTAACGAAGATATGGTATATAATAATGAGTAAGCAAGATAAGACTTTAAGTAAACCTGTAGTTTATGTCTTAATAGCTCTAGTAATCTTAAGTTCAATTTTTGCAATTATGATGTTTGGTCCTGGTACTGGACCAACTAATTCACTTTTTAAATCGACTTTACGTTATTATACAAAAGGGACTGAAGAGTTATATTATGTTGATTATGCAAAGGATATAATTCAAGATATAAGAGAAATTGGTGTAGATGTTACCAGTTTACCTTCAGAATATTCTCTTTTTTTGGATGAGGTATATGGTGCAAAAGAGTATGATATGGCCGTTGTAGAATATGAAGGTTTAAACTCACCTCATCTTGACTTATTATTTAAAGAAGGAGCGACAGATAACATTTTCAATTTTGAGAATAATATGGATGGTAATGTTACTTTGAATCTAATTAACAATATTACCGTTGAAACCGATTTTAATGCAAGAAAAACCTTATTTTATCAACTTCAAGAACATATAATGACCAATGTTCTCCCTATGGTTCCATTATTTACTCCAGTAAGAGCTTATGCTTATTGGGATAATATTGAAGGTTTCACTAGTACAATCGGGATATCTCAGAGCCTTCCCTATATGACTTTTAATGGTTTACATGATTCTCAATCTTCTACAAATGAATTGTTTATTGGTTCTGGTAAATGGTTTGATCTTAATCCTCTTTCAATGAGTGAGGATGCCGAGAAACTAATTGTATCATTTATGATGGATAAACTTATCCAATTGGACGATAAAGGAATGGCAACAAAATATGGTTTAATTGATAATTGGGAATATTTGAATGACACCACTCTTCTGCTTCATGTACGTGATAACGTACATTGGCAACCTGATGTTGATGGTCTGTTCCCTGCAGAGACTCTGAGCACTAGTGATGTGCTTTTTACCTTAGATATGTATACTAATAGTGAAGCTAATATTAATGCAGATTTGTTTAATTGGATTGACTCTTATGAAGAATATAACAGCAGTACAGTAGCCATTTATATTGACTCATTTCCTTCCACCCCGGAAAAGGATCCTTATGCTTTTGCAGTTGAAGACCTTTCAATTTACCCTTTTCCTGCATATTATCTTGATGTTGCACCAACTATTCATGAAATTCTGACTTCAAATAGGTGGACAAAATTCTCAGATGATCCATTTGGTACTGGTAAATATATTTACAATTCTACAGAAAGCCAAGTAGATCTTGCTGCAGTTTTACATAAGTTTGGAAATTGGCATGGAATAGGCGTCTTACCTGGTCAAACTACAAATTTAGCTTTTAATACTATCGAAGTCCAAATGTATGGTGACAGTTATTCTATGCATCTTGCACTTCAAGAGGGGAGAATAGATTTAGCTGATTTCAAAAAAAATCCAATAATTGAGGATGCAATACCAGATGAAGGTTTTAAAGTGGAGTTCAAGGTTGAAAATTCTTTAATCTTCTTGGCATTCAATTTGCAAAACGAAGTATTTGGAGGAGAGAATAATTACTTATCAACTAATGAAACTGGAGTGTCAAAAGCACTAGCAATAAGAAAAGCTATAGCCTATGCTCTACAGAAATCTCTGACTAATTCAAGATTACATAATGGTCACTATAATATTACAGATACTCCACTACCAACATATTACCAAGATTATTACTATACGGGAGTCACAAAATATAATCATGATCTCAATCAAGCTGTAAAATATCTAATCTTAGCAGGATTCAATATCTCTACAGGTACTCAAACCGAAGAAACGAGTTTTAGTTTTATGAGTTCAATGATAAGTGTAGGAGTTATCTCACCAATCTTAGTACTTATAATAAATAGAAGAAAGAACAAAGTGAAGATAAATGACTAGAATAAACGAGATAGGATTAGTGGATTTGAAAGGTAAGCCATTAATCCAAGCATTTAGTGGAAGTGGAGCAATAGGTACAATTCTATCTGCCTTTCTCATTAAAACCTTCGAGATGGAACAAGTAGCAGTAATACATGCAGACTCTATCCCTCCAGTAGCAATGGTTAAAGGAGGATTGATAGAACATCCGATAAGACTTTTTCAATCAGAGAATCTTTCTTTGATGACTTGTGAAGTATCTATACCTTACAGCATCTTACCTGAATTCCTGAATACACTGGTAGAATACTATGTTGAAAAAGAAGCATCATATGTCATTCCAGTTGGAGGTCTACCGGTCTTACCAGATAATTATGATAATGGTTATTGTTATGGTGTAGCTAATAACTCTGAAATGGTTACTTTTTTGGAAAAGAAAGAAATTGCATTGCTAGAAGAAGGAGTTATTTACGGTTCAGTTGTGGAAACCTTAGAGCTCTGTCATATACACGGTTTCAACTCTTGTTTTGCCTTACTTGCAGAGTGCGATCCAGGAATAGCAAGCTACCATGCAACAAAACAAATACTGGAGGATTTAGCGAGAATCTTTGGATTTGAATTTGATGAAGATAAATTTACAGAAGTTACAAGGGCCATTAAAGCAAGAATTGAAGAAAGTGCTAGATATATCAGAGAAGATAGTATGGAAAAAACAAGAGAAAGTCACTTGTAATACCGACAAAAATAATTGGGCGCTTAAACGCTAATTTTCGATAAAAGAGGGATTTTTGTCGTAATTTAAACCCTCTGTTACAGCATGAATAACATTTAAATAGGTTTGAGGACATTGTTATATAGGTCAAGGGTTAGGCAAGATTAGGGCTTAATGGAATAAAAAGGGAACTGCAAACTGAACAGGAAGCGAAATCCGAAGTTTCAACCCTCCCAAGGGTAATCTCGGGAACTATGGTTGAACCCCTTTTTAGATGGTTTGAACCCCCATTGGGCTTAGTTAAGACCTCCTAAGCCTGAAATCCCCCAGAACCAGACTCGTGTTTGGTTTAAACAGACATCTTCTGTCTGCCAGAATTTTGGCGGCTTGAGGGCTGTCGAAATGGAACCCCCAACCAAACCCTCGAAACTTCGAGCTAGAATCTCCTTCCTGTTCAGGCAGAAATCCCTTCAGGGGTTTTTTCTTCTATTTTTCTAAATTAATCTTCGCGTTCTATTGTTTGATTTTTTCAGAACTTCTGATACCCCAAGGAATGTTAGCAAAAGAATAAACGCACTAAGATAAGATTGTCCTGAAGTCTTATCTGTTTCAAAACAGTCACATTTATAACTCATCGGATACGGATCTGTTCTCTCTCTCTCCCCATCAATTTGATATTCTCCTTCTCCTTGATAATCCGTCCAATAGTTTCCAGTGTTTGTATCTTCATCGTACCAATCGCTGAAGCTTTCGTCATAAGCTTGGGAAGTTCCATCTTCTGTTCCGTTTAGATTGTTACACACGAAATAATTACTATATATTTCATTTCCTGAAGATAACAAAGAATCAATTTTTACTCCATATCTTGTATTTCTTAAGAGAATATTTCCCACAATTTCATTATACTTTGCATCGGTTAACAGAATTCCATGACCATTGGATTCACAAGTATTATTCACAATTGTTGCATGATATGTTTCCCAGATTCTCATACCTAGTTTGTTGTTCTTACATATATTGTTGTCAATTATGGGTGGTAAAAGGTTTGTAAAATCACCATAATATACCCAGATCCCTGAATCTTTGTTTTCCCAGCATATGTTACTAGATACAGTAATATTCGAACAACAATCTATTCTTATTCCTGAGTTGTTATGTTGTGAACACTTGTTTTCTGTGATGATAGAATCATCTGTTTCTCTGGAGAAAATGCCATCTATATTACTATTTGTGCACTCGTTTTGACTGATAGAAATATTCTGTGATCTCTCTATTATAATTCCAAAAACTCCATCTGTACAGAGGTTACTTTGAATATACGAATGCTTAGAATAGTCCATTCTTATCCCTGTATAGGTGTTTCGACGAAAAATATTCTCTGTGATGTTTGATTTTTCATAGGCTGATAAAAACATACCATTGTAGTTGTAAGCTAAAAGATTATATTGCATGATAGTATGTGCTGTATATAAAACATAGACACCAGCTGTATTACTATGACAAAAATTACTAATTATTTCCAATTGGAGTGCATTGTTTATTAGAATCCCATAATGATTTCCATAACATAAGTTATTTTCAACTCTTATGCCGTTGGAGTTTGTGAGATAAATTCCATAATAGTTGTGATTTGCACATGTATTGTTTTCAATTACTGCTGTATCTTTGCTTATTTTATTAATTCCTATCCCAATATCAAGAGCAGAAATAAAACAGTTTTTTATGATAAAATGTTTTGTAGTATTATAGATTAGTATACCCACGCTATCGTCTGTGATCACTTCTATATTTTCAATCCTGTAAGGTTCGGATACTGTACCATTTCCGGAGAATCCATAAGTTGTGAAATTCTCATCAGAAATTACCTGAATGCTTGAATGAGGAGTTAAGTCAGGTATCAATTTGAGGTCATAGACAATAGGACCTACTTTGATAGTATTGTTTTGATTCCAATTAAATTCAATAGCTTTTTGTGGTACAAAGATAAAACTCAAACCTATGAGTGCAAAAACTACAAAAACTGAGAATTTAACTATAGGCTTTTTCATTTCAATGAGAAGAAATAAGAGGTTGCACTATATTATTTGTTCGATGAGAGAATAATAATACAATTATGCTACTATATCTCCTTCCTGTTCAGGCAGAAATCCCTTCAAGGGTTTTTTTCTTCTATTTTTTACTACTTCCTATTCTGCATTATAGAATACGCTGAAAGTACAATCCAGTCTTAATCTTGTCTAACAAAGAATACAAATTACTTCTACATTTTTTAGATGTGTTTAGATGACACTGTCACACACATTTTATTCTTAATTTTATTTGTTGTAATATTGGAATGAATTTTACCATTCAACGAACTTTTCGCAATTATTTAAAAAGCATAGAAAGAATTGAAATTAAAGGCAAGTAATAGTATGAAAGAAGATTTTAAAAAAAAGTTTAGGAGTATTTTGAAGATCATATCGAGGGTCGTAGAATATTCGAGTTTCCTTGCAGCTTTAACATGGGTATATGCACCTATAGTAGCAGCAATGCTTATTTTAATGGCTACATGGATGGTACCATTGGCTTTCACTTCATATTATATCTTCTATTTCTTAGGATTTAGGAATGACTGGTTGTTTAGTACGATTCAGTTGATTTATAAAGGGTATACTGCCGGTATTATTATCTTATTGGTCTTTGAAATACTGCTAATAATCATAGGGGGAGTATTATTTTTGTGGGGATTTATTCATATCGTTGTAACCAAGGTGAAAAAGAAAGGGCTAACTACAACAGGATTATACAAATACATACGTCACCCTCAGCACCTAGGTTTGATTTTAATCTCGTTTGCTTTTGCACTCTATGTTCCAGAAACGTGGGATAAAGGTATTATTGTATGTGAACTCTTATCTTGGGGCTTATCTACCTTAGTTATATTCCTATGGTCTGACCTTGAGGATAAACATCTCGCTAAGAAGTTTAGTGATGAATTTGATGAATACTGGCGTAAGACAGGATCATTCTTTCCACGAATTATTAAGCGACAAAGTAAGAAGAAAAGTTTTTCTGAAATCAACTACTGGAAGAGGTATGTACTCACTCTTGCTGCATATGCGTGTTTCGTTCTGCTTATTTACGTGATCTCTTTACCCTCACTTGGCATATTTGTTCCTGTATTTTAGTGGTTTGATAAACATAGAGAACTCACAAGGTACATTCTTATTTTAAGAAACATTTGAAACATTTCTAAACATTATCCAATCCATCAGTATTTAAGCTAGAACCCCCTTCCTGTTCAGGTAACAATCCATTCAGGAGAATTATTCTAATTGTTTGTATTTGTGAGAAGAAAATTTTTATCTCTACTGTAAAACTAGAACCAGTGTCAGGTGTTAAAAATTCAGCAAGAATCTGTTTTAACTAAAACAAGACGATTCTTTAAAAAGAATCAAATGGGATTTCGAATATCTTTACTCTTGTTATTAGTTGCAGGTACTACTTACGCTTTTCTTTATGGAGACGCTCTTATCAAAATTATAACAGTTCTATCTGTGTCTGTAATGGTTGTATCCTTCGTTTCCAATTATATAATGAATTTTCTTACTAGTAAAGGATATAAATTTGCAGATGCTATGAACGAGATACTTTATGTTTTCTTGGGAGTTCCGATTTTATTAATTGCAATTGGTTATCTTCCGCTTAGCATCTATATACTGTTCTTTGCACGTGAAAATAATGAATGGTTAGTTCCACTTCTGACAGGAATAATGATAACTGTTCAAATTGCAGCTTTTATAATGATCCTAAGAGGGAGAAGTAAGGAAAAAGGAAAGGGCATTTTTGGATATATAAAAAATCTTTTTGATTTTAAAACAAGAGCAGAAGAACAGAGAAGATTTCAAGAACAAACTGATCAGATAGACCAGTTCTATTCCGATATGGAACATGTAAAGGATAGAGTGGAATCTACAATGATGAAAAGCTCAAGTAGTTTTAATGAATATGATTGGAAGGAAGGGAGAGGTATTAAGGAAGAAGAACGAACAGAAACTATTTGCTGGAATTGTAGAGCAGTAAATCCTAGCAATTCAATTGAATGCTATAAATGTGGTGCCTTATTAAAAAAATAATAAGGGATCCTTACCTTTGAATCTCCTTTCTGTTAGGCATTTTTTTGTTTTACACCTATCCTTTTATATTTATTTTTGAGAGATATTTTGATGCTTCATACTACGAGAACTAGAATTTTATCATTTTTCATTTTGATTCTTATGATGCCTTTTTCCATCCCTTCTGTACAATCTAATCCAGAAGAAGGTCTTTATTCTCATATCTCAGAGATTACAATTTCCTCTCCTGTTTGTAATTCAAGATACAATCTAACTTATTTCAATCTTGATCTCCTCATAGAGTTGTATTCAACACTTAATGATCCTTTTGTTATCTCCACTCCAGATTCTATCCTTTTCATTCCTAAGGTAAATGTTAGTTTTGTTGATGAAACTAACACAGTTATTTTCCTCTATGATTGGGAATCAACACCAGCGAATTATCTTATACCACCAAATACCTCCTATTATGCTAGACAATATACTTTTGCTTTCCATTTTGATAGCGTATGTTTCCTACGATTACCAGAAGGAAATTATACAGTATGGCTAGAATTAGCTAGTATATCTCCTATTCCTTATCATCCCTTTTCTTCCTTTATCTATGTAAATGAGACCAATATAGTAATCTCTCATGAGCCTTACAATAATACCTTTTTCACGATTCCTGAATATTTTCAATCTTTCACCTATTTTGGTATTCTACAAGTTAGTTTGATACTAATAGTATTGTTATTTTACAAAAGAAGAAAAAATTATAGCAAGCATGACTATAAGTTATGATTTACATCTTCAAAAAACAATAATCTGAGTCTAGAATTAATAAAACTTTTATTTTTTGTAAGAAGCAAATACTAAATACTAATCTCTAACTTTAGCATATTTAGGGTAATTTATATTGAAACAATCGTTAAAATTCTTTTATTTCTTTATGGTGGTTATTTTTGGTTCTGTCTTTGTATCAAATTCATTTAACTCTTCATTTGCAGCAGAAGAGCTGTATGTTTCTCTTGAGAACGCTTTTCCTAATTTATCTTTTAATAAACCAGTTGAATTCCAACATGCTAACGACAACTCCAATCGAGTGTTCATTGTAGAAAAACCTGGTGTCATAAAGGTTTTAGTTAATTCCAATACCACTGATTCTGCTGATGTCTTTCTTGATATAACTAGCAAAGTAAAAAGTGATGGTAACGAAGAAGGCCTTCTTGGACTTGCTTTCCATCCTAATTATAGTATTAATGGCTATTTCTTCATTTATTATATTGCTGATTCCCCCAGAAGAAGCGTAATCTCACGTTTCTCTGTAAGTGAAACTAATCCTAATCAAGCTAATATTAGTAGTGAACTAGTGCTTCTAGAAATTCTTCAACCTTATAGTAATCATAATGGAGGAAAACTAGCTTTTGGTCCTGATAATTACCTCTATATTGGTACAGGCGATGGCGGTTCTGCAGGAGATCCTTTAGGAAACGCACAGAACTTAGAGGTATTACTTGGTAAAATTCTAAGGATAGACATTGATAATATTGTTAATGGTAGTTATTCTATTCCTGCAGATAATCCTTTCTATGGGAATATCAATAATTATCGAGAAGAGATTTATGCCTATGGTTTGAGAAATCCTTGGCGATTCAGTTTCGATTCTGTAACAGGTTGGTTATGGGTAGCAGATGTTGGTCAAGGAACAATTGAAGAACTGGATATTATCGAAAGCGGAAACAATTATGGTTGGAATATCAAAGAGGGAACGCTTTGCTATAATCCTCCAAGTGGTTGTGATTCTACTGGTCTTATCGATCCGATTTTTGAGTATGATCATAGTGTAGGTCGATCCATAACAGGTGGGTATGTGTATAGAGGAACTAACATGACAGGTCAAATTGGTAAGTACATCTATGGCGATTATATCAACGGGCAAATTTGGGCACTCGAATATGATAGTGTTAATCCTACAAATAATAGTCTTTTAATTGAAACTACTTTATCAATTTCTACCTTTGGAATTGATGAAAATAACAACATTTACGTTTTAGATTATAGTTCTGGTAACATTTATCTCTTAAAATCCTCTTCTGTACTTACTGTGAGAACATTCTTTCCAATGTCTGTTTGGTTGTTACTATTAGGAAGTGTGGTAGTCAGTACTTTTGTGTCTTCAAAAAGAAGAAAATGATAAATTCTCTTATTTTTTTCATTTTTATTTTTCAAATAATGTTCTAAGATAACTTAGAAACAAACTTTAGATTTACTTGAAGCTGAATGAAAAAGGAACACGACAAAAAGGAAGAAAGTTGTGTCTAAGTTAATAACTTGTTTTACCTTTCCTAATGGCCGTTTTGTATAAATATTTAAGGTAATAATCTCTTGTACAATTTTAAGGAGTGATTTAAATGTCAGAAGAATTCAGAGAAGAACCACTCGAAGAAGAAAATCAAGAAAATCTTGAGGAAGAGGAAGAGGAAGAAAGTATAGAAGAGCTTGAAGAGGAAGATTATGGCCTTCCAGATGATTTGGAAGAAGAACTTGAGGAAGAACTCGAAGAAATACGAGAAGATCTTGAGGATGAAGAAGAAGAAATCTCTGAGGAAGAGAAAGAAGAGCTTGAAGAGGAACTCATAGAGGATGAAGAAGAGTTCTCTGAAGAAGAGAAAGAAGAGCTTGAAGAGGAACTCATAGAGGAAGAAGATTATCTAGAGGATATTGTTGAAGAACTTGCAGAAGTAACTGAGGATGAAGAAGACGTAGAAGTTATAGAAAAAGAATCGGTAGATGAACTCATTGAAGAAGCTGTTGAAGAAACTGTTGAAGAAATTATCGAAGATATGAAGGAAGATATGGTAGAGGAAGAAACCATTGATGAAATTGTTGAAGATTTGCACGAGGACGAACTAGAGCCATATGTTTCATCTGAAACTCCAGAACCAGCAGAATTAGAAGGACCTGAAGGAGAGCCTCATACTGATGAAGAACCAGAAAAAATAATTTCTTACGAAAGTAAACCTGTGATTGAAGAAGTTCCAGAGGATTATGAAAAAGAAGGTGGTGATCTCCAACTATATCTCACGGAAGTAGATGGAGAAATAATTCCTTATGGGTACGATTTAATTAAAGGAAAATTAGTAATTAATGAAACAGAAGCTATGAAAGTCAAAGTGGTTTATTCGTGGTTTTATAAGCTAGATAAAAGCATAGAAGAGATTTTCGGTGCTACTAGGTTGAAAACCGAGAAAATCGAGGAAATACTAAGCAATCCAATCTATTTTGGAAAAGTATTTTTCCAAGGAAAATTCGTTGAAGGAAATCATGAACCAATCCTTAATGAAAGATACTGTGGTCTTAACGATATTAATATAGCAGAAGTAGAAGAGAAGTTTATTGCTTCATTGAAATAAAATAAGAAAGTCAAAAGTACAACTTGATTTTCTATTTTTCTTTTTTAGAGTAAATCAGCTAGAGTTATTAAATAAAATAAGGAACAAAAAAAGCTAATTAGGCTATTTGGTGTTATTCTTGTAAATCTAAACCGTAAGCATTCTCAATTAATTCCGCTAATCTGGAAACAAATCTAGTTGCAGGTGCTCCGTCGACTATTGTATGATCTATCTGTATTGTAAGATTTAGAAAGTCATGTTCTGTTAGTTTACCATCTACTAAAACTGGTTTTTTCTTTATCCCTCCAACTGCTATATTTAGTGTACTTGAGGTGAAGTTTATGGCCCATCCTGCAATGTTCTTGCTAAACATCCCTAAAGCTGTAACACCTACAGTCCCTGTATTTTCAATAAAGAACTGTGTGTTCTTTAACATATTTTGAATAATTTTCTTTCGTAGAAATTTAGGAACGAAATAATACAACTTGATATAAATCTTTGGAGTTCCTTGAACGAACTGATTCTTTTCTTTTATCGGTCTTTGTTGAACTTCTCGTAGCTCGTTTGTAATTTCAAGAACAGATTTCTTATTCGCTTTAGTAATAACATAAGTGATAGGAACTTTCTTACCTGATGTTGAGGTTCTTTCGACCATAACACTAACATGAACATTATCATAAACGATAATTTTGTCTTTTTTAATTCGGTAAGCATGAACTTCTTTGTACTCAAAAACAGCTTGACTTATGCACTTAATCAACCAACCTGTAAAAGATAATCTTATTCCTGTTTGTTCGAGGTATCTCTCTATTTCTTGCCTAGCTTCATCTACATCGAGTTCTACTAAGCCGATGACTGAAGTTCTTTTTGCTGAAACTTCATAAAATTCACCTAGAATTTGTCGAACTTTGGAGAAATTCTTAATCTCATATGTACCTAAGTCTTTCATTTCTCTCAATTACCCTAGTGTGTAGAATCTGATAAAGTTTCTCTCTATTCAAGCCAAATAATAAGGAAGATTTTTATTATTCTCTATCCTCTTATACCTTGAGGGAAAAATGGTAAAATATATCTATTGTAATCAATGTGGAGCTAAGAATGACTCTTTTAATGACTTTTGCACTGAATGTGGACAAAAAATAGACACTACAACAACTGCATCACATACTATAGTTCAAGATAATAGCTCTCGGGTTGCAATTTCTGGATCATTTGATGCCATGTATGGAACAAAACAGAAGAAAGAAAGTTTTTCAACAAAAAACATAATTCTCTCAATAATTACTGTTGTATTTTTTGGAATTATGGCTTATGTTTTCTATTATTTATGGACTTCTAACGCTCCTGATTCTATCTTTCCTTAGAGACTTCATTTCTTGTAATTTTTCTTTATTAATGTGTTGAAGTTTAGTTAATTCCTTCAGCAAGTAACTCTCCAATTGCATCAGATGTCATACTGAAAAAAGATAATAGATCTTCTTTGTTGTGTAACAGTTCATACAGGTTTTTTACTGGTAAATCTTCACCTTGTTCATCAACAAGTACAATCTCATAACCCAATCCCTTCCCGTGCTGTTTTTCCTCTTTAATCCATTCTTTCTGATCTTCAAAGAATTGTCTGAGAAAGGTTTTGACATTGGTTATATCCTTTAGTTTATATCTAGTTAGTTCTAGTTTCTGTTCTTTTTCTGCTGCATAAATTTTGAATACTAGTTTCCAAGTCAAATTTATCACCTATATTATCACCCTACTTATCCGACAATTGATTTATAAAGTGCTGAATTACTTTCTCGCATTTATATGTGAATCTACTATATTCTGATAAAACCAAGAACGAAAAACTATAAGTTTTTAAATCCAACTCATTCCTCTAATTTAGACAAAAAAGGTGATTAAATGGGTCACGGTTCGCTTCAAAAAGCAGGAAAAGTTAGAAAACAAACCCCAAAAGTTGAAGGAAAAGTTAGACACAGTCCTATTCCAAGAAAGGGCTTGAGAAACAAATATGTCAAGCGAGTAGTTTTAGGCAAATTTGCTGGTCAACCTTCAAGTATGGGCTCAAAACGACGTGGCAGATAATTACTTTTTATCATTTTCCCACTGTTTTCAAAATGAATGATAGAGATAAGGCATTGTTAGAGATTAAGGAAAAATTAATTGTGTTAGATGAACCTACAAGAAAAATTCTTAATCAGACAAAAAGAGATGTTTCCAAACAGTATCATTTGAAACAATTTCCCAAAAATAGTGAAATTTTAGCTATTTGTGACTCAGAAGAAAGACAATTGCTCTTGCCTATCTTGATGAAAAGAATTGTCCGAACTTTATCTGGAGTAGCTATTGTTGCTATTATGACACGTCCTTGGGCTTGTCCTCACGGTAAATGTATAATGTGTCCTGGAGGACCTGATATAGAAAGACCACAAAGCTATACAGGTTTTGAACCTACAACTCTTAGAGGAATAAGAAATGATTATGATCCTTACAAACAAGCAGAAGAAAGAATAAGACAATTAAATGCTATAGGTCATTCAACTGAAAAAATCGATGCAATCATTATGGGTGGAACTATCACTAACCAACCTCTAGAATATCAGCAGTGGTTCATATTAAGAATGTTTGATGCTTTTAACGGAGTTGACTCGAAAACAATTCAAGAAGCTCATAAAATAAATGAGACTGCGAAGAATAGGTGTGTGGGTCTAACAGCTGAAACACGACCTGATCAGATAAATCATGAAAAAATAGATTATCTCTTGGATTATGGTGTTACTAGAATCGAAGTAGGTGTTCAGACGGTTTTTGATGATGTTTACGAAAAAATGCAACGAGGTCATACAACTGCAGATACAATCAATGCTTTCCAATTCATTAGAGATTCTGGTTTGAAATTAACAGCTCATATGATGCCAGGACTCCCTGGTTCCTCAATAGAGAGAGATATCGAAGCTTTTGGTATACTCTTTAATTCAAGTGACTATCGTCCAGATGAAATTAAGATTTATCCTACTATGGTGATCCCAGGAACCAAATTACATGAAGATTACCTTGCTGGTGAATATACTGCTTTAACAAATGAATCAACTGCAAGGTTAATTGCAAAAGTCAAAGAAAAAGTTCCACCATATGTTAGAATAAAGAGAATTCTCAGAGATATTCCTGCACATCAAATTGTAGCAGGACCGAATAAGAGTGACCTTCGCTTAGATATCTTGTCAATTTTAGAGAAAGAGGGAAAGAAATGCCGCTGTATTAGATGCAGAGAAGTAGGTCATTTTGTTTATAAGAAAGAACAGAACATCAGTTCTGCTGATATTGAACTCATTCACAGAACCTATGATGCTAGCAAAGGTAAAGAACATTTTCTCTCTTTTGAAGAAACAAAAAATGATGTAATTATAGGTTTTCTAAGGTTAAGAGAACTTAGTGATAATCTGATAAGACCTGAATTCAAAGAGCAACCTACAATTGTTGTAAGGGAATTACACGTTTATGGGGAATCAATGGGTTTGAAATCTATTCAAAAAGGTGATTTACAGTGGCAACATCGTGGGTATGGTAAAGAACTTCTTGCAAAGGCTGAAGAAATTGGAAAAGAGAACAATTATAACAAAATTTCAGTTATTTCTGGTGTTGGAGTAAGAGAATATTATAGGAAACTTGGTTACAGATTAGATGGTCCTTATATGTCAAAAATTCTTTAGTTTTGAAGGTATAATTGTGCAAAAAGCTAAACTTATATTAGTTTGTTCTTGCTATAGCTAAAGCAATAAGAAGTATTTACGATGGTTCAGAAGAGCAAATTATCTATTCAATCGGAAGTAGAAAAAATTCTGCATACTTCAGGATATAGTATGGCTCAACTTTCCCAAGAAAGTAAAGCTTGTTTTGATATTATTGCTAAAAATAAAGATCAGCTTATTATTCTCAAAATTGAACCTTATATAGATAATTTCAGCCGAGATAATTCTTTTGAATTAAAGAATATTGCATCTTTTCTTAATGCTTCACCTATGATAATTGGTGAAAGAGGACGAAGATTTTCTGAAATACAAGATGGTTTGGTGTTACTACGATATGGTATTCCCGTTGTTAGTACAGAAACTTTTAGTAACTTAATCATTCACGGTGTTCCACCAATTGTGTACTGTAGTAAAGGGGGCTATTTTGTTCAAATTAATCGGAAGCAATTAAGAGAAGCTCGTATTGAGAAAAATCTAAGTTATGCAGACTTAGCTCATCTTGTTGGTGTTTCCCGAAGAACTATTTATGAATATGAGCATTCAATCAATCCTCCTCCACCTACAGCTGCTTTATTGGAAGAAGTATTGAATACTCCCATCACACAAGGAATTAAAGTTTTTAATATAGACATTGAGAAGGAAGAAAGACCTTCATATTCCATAAAAAATCTTTCTACTTTCAAAGAAGAAGTATCTGAAGTGCTTGAAGAGTTAGGTTTTATATCTCAATTTTGGACTCGTCAGTCTCCATTTGATGCTTTTGGAGAACAGAAGAATCTAAAGGTTCATAGTGGTTTGAATATCTTAGTCTGTGTTGATGAATCTCTCCAAAAGAGTATCATCGAAAGAGCATCAATAACACAGAATATTGCTTCATTAACTAAGAGAAGAGCAATTTTAATTGTTGATGATATAGATAAAGATCTTGATCAAAATGTACCCACTTTTACTGTCGAAGAATTAAACCAAATGAAAGAAGCATTTGATTTAGTAAAGAATTGGATTAGAAAATATTCTGACATTAAAGAAAATTAGTTTGGAAAGAACTTACTTCTTTCCTATAATCATTATGTGGTCTTTTTCATAAGGTTCTAAATCAACTGTCTCTAGAACATCCAATCCATAAGATTTCAATTTTTCAACTACTTCTTTGAAGATAACTTGTGGTTCTTTAGTAACATCTATACTTCTAGATTTTACTGCTAAGAAAAAGTAACCTCCATCCTTTAGAAAAGTCTTGATGTTAGTTTCTAGAATTTCAGCTTGAGTTGGTTGAGCAACATCCTCATAAACGATGTCTACTTGAGGAACAATCATAGTGTATTCTTCAGGAAATCTTGCATCAGCATGAATAGGGAGTATATTCTTCCTTGTTTCAGCAACTGCAACAAGATCTCTCAGGGATCTAGCTGAGAATTCCACAGAATATATGAGTCCTTTATCACCAATAATGTCAGAAACATGAGATATCGTAGTTCCAGAAGCTGCTCCTAAATACAAAATTTTTACATTTTCTTCAAAAGGGAAGTGCTGCATTTTATTAAAAATTGCTGCACCAAGCTTACTTTTAAATGGATCAAATGTTCTGTATTCCACTCCATCTTCACTAACAAGTCTTTCAGTATATACCCTTTTTCCTGGTGTTGCATTCTTCGTTGCTAATCTAACATTACCGTCCTTTAGTGTTATCCAGTAAAGATTCTTAAAATCATGATTTTTTACTTCTACCATTAATATCTCCTCTTTTTTTGTTGACCTTTATTTTTAGGCGGGTATTTCCTTTGTCCACCTTTTGATGATCCATATCTCTGCGATCTCGATTGTTTAGGTTGTTGACTTCGGTCAATTGGTGGTTTTTTACCTTCAGGAGGTTCTTTATATTTTTCTTTTATTTCCTCTATTTTGAATTCAACTTCTTTTCTGAGTTGGTCTCCGATGAACTCGCCTTGAAAAGCATCTACTCTAGCAGCTATAGTTAGTCTACCAGCTATTGCTCTAGCAATATTACCTCTTTGCCACCAAGGACAACTGTGCAGTTCTGGTGTCTGATAGATGATTCCATGTTTAGGTGGTTTTGCTCCTGTTTTTAAGGCACGGAAAAGAGCTTTCTCAGCTCCAAGTAGCTGAATAGTGCTTGCTGGTTTCATTGCAATCTCACGAAGACCACCAGCAAGAGCAATTAATCTCGCTGCAATTGCAGATCCTACAACTGCTTTCATATTTGGAGCTATTCTGCTCATCTCTCTCTCAATCCACGAATCTAATCTGTTTCTCTCTTCATAAA
>Ga0315554_1000167_pt1 | contig 35596 bp, 35 predicted proteins | sample SalMarSW160370MG_FD_202114 | JGI IMG/M metagenome (GOLD analysis project Ga0315554, IMG submission 202114) | Salt marsh sediment microbial communities from the Plum Island Ecosystem LTER, Massachusetts, United States - Salt Marsh Sediment SW1603-70 ...
AGATTATCTCTCATGAGATTGTATATGAAGAGATTACTACGGGTTCAAAGAAACCTGATTCTCTATCAAAATGGATAAAAAACAAGAAGGTGTTTTTTGGAGAAATAACACTACAACAGACGTTAATTGTAGCTGATATTATACAAAAATACCCTACGCTTATAAGCTATAAGAATGAAAAGAATGACGCTGATCCTTGGATTGTTGCAACCGCTATTGAACAGAAATCGATTCCAAGTATGTTTTCCCGACTTTATGAATATGTTGTAGTTAGTACAGAAAGTAAAATGATACCTAACCACCTTCCAGCGGTGTGTAGATACTATTCTATCAAGCACTATGATTTACAGCAGTTTTTCTCAGCAAATGGTTGGAGTTTCACTCTTAGAACGTAATACTTGTATACCTTGTCATTTCTATGGTATGGGGGAGGGTGTGATTTTTTCCGATCTTAGCCGCGGATGATACGAGGGTGGTTTGGGTGGGAATAGATAACTCTTGATTGGGGGGTGAAGGGGGGAGGTTAAGCCCTAGACTTTCATTTTAAGCAGCATCTTCGCCCCTATCTGGAGCATTTTTAACTTGCCGACTTTCTTCATCAGAATTCTAGTGTACATGGCATTCATATCTTTGGGAGGAGTTTGTTCCGAATCCTTTTTCTTGAGCTGGATGGCATTTGATTCACAGATCACGACGCAGTTGCCACAGCCGATGCAGCGGTCAAGGTTGGTAGCCGCCCAGCCGTCGGTCATATAGCGAGCCTCCATCTGGCAGTAATCAACGCATATCTGACAACCGTTACAAAGCTCGGGGTCGACTTCTGCGTAGAAATTAGACGCATAATAATCAACCGGGCGGGGAAATTTCTTTATCGAAGTCAGGATTCCGCAGCAATCTCCGCAGCAGCAGCAGATAGCTTCCGGGTGCTCGGCGTTAACCGGCTGTAAAATCAGTCCCGCTTGCTGGGCTTTCTCCAGAATATCAAGGGCATCTCCTTTGGTGATGTAGCGGCCGATACCCGCATTAACATAGTAATCGGCTTCTTCCGGTGAAGTTATGATACATGTCTCGCGAAGGTTGGTCTTGGTGCAACTCTGGCCGACCACATCCTTGGTCTGCCGGCAAACGCAGTTAGCCACGGCGATTTGCCCGCCGGCGTTTTCCACCAGATATCTTACGTTATCATAATTGCTGACCTGGTATTTTCCCGGAACGGGAATGCTCTTTTCCACCGGAATGGTGCGCAGGAGAGGGATTTTTGTCTTACCTACTTCATCAGCGAATTTTTCATCGAGGTACTGCAGGAAGTCTTTAGCGAAATCTTCAGTGAGGCGTTCCACCTGGAACTCGTACATGCCGATTGCCAACGGGAGACTGCCGTACACCTTTTTACCGTCTTCTTCAGTCCCGTAAATGCTGCCTTTATATACCAAGTGGTCCAGGATTTTCTGCAGTTGCTCGACCGACATCCCGCTTTTCTTAAGACGCTTGTGAATACGCTCTACCGGTTCGGGTATCATCGAAAGCTGCAGGGCAATCCCGGCTTCTTCCGGGGTAAAGAGGTGTTTCAATATGCGGATTTCCACGCCGGATTCCGTCTCCGGGTAGCTGATGGGCATCCTGTCAAGGTATTTCTGTAAGTCGCGGTAAACCTGTTCTTCCTGTACCATTTAAACCTCAGCTTTTCATAATATTACTGGTCGATGATAATCTACACGGCATAAATATATTTGTCAAGCTATTCTGACGAACAGCTCAATACAGTGGGAAAAGTGGGGAGGGTCTCACGACCTTAGCCGTGGATGATACCGGATGGTCTGGGTGGGAATTCTTCGACAGGCTCAGAATGAGCGGATGGGGTGGGGGTAAAGGGGAGGCAAAGGAACTATTTTCTAGTCGCTGATGACGCCGGTAAGAACCAGTATTCCAATGACAACAGCCACGGGGCCGCCCATGAGCAGGCGCAGTCGAAACCACCTTCTACCGGTGGGATTTCTTATCAGGCCGATACCGAAAGCGAGCACTCCCGCCATGATACAGGCTATTCCTGCAGCTGTCATGTAAAGTCCTCCAATACAGGTAAAAATTTACAAAGGGTCAGCTTGTCAGGCGAAGTATTTCCGAAGCTCTGCCGTAGCATAAAAGGTAGTCTCCCGGTAATACAGCTTCCTCGTTCGCAGGGGATGATAGTACGACGTCTTCCCGCTCGATAGCCAGAACGGCGATACCTGCCTGTTGAAAGCCGGTGTCTTTGAGTGCCATACCCAATGCCTTATCGCTTTCGCGGATGGCAATATGAGCTACGGCGTAGTCGCCAGCCTGATGGAGGAACTCCTCGGCGTGCAGGTCGGGAGCAGTCCCTTTCCAGTGAAACAGTTTAATGATACCGCTGGTGAGCCTGTCCAGGACTTTTAACCGTGCCAGTATTACGAGGGGGACAATTACGCCGATAATGATGAGGATATGAAGCAGCGGGGGCGCTGCCAGACCGGCCCTGAGGTAGAGAACCATGATGATAATAACGGACAGGACACCGGCGTTGCCAATGAAGATGAGCCAGGTGGCGATGCGGCGACGTTGGGTATGGTTGAACACCGATTCGGCTTCGCGGGTGGTGAATCCGGTACCGGTAAGACAGGACAAAGCCTGGAGCCTTGCCTTGGAGCGCAGTATGCCGGCGGCTTCCAGGCCGATAGAGCCTATCCAGAGAACGAGTAACCAGACCGCCAGGAAGATGAGCATAACCGCAATTTGCATAAAAACCCCCCGATATTATCAGACCAAATTTTACTAATCAAAACAGGCTTTTAAAGAGACACTGGTTTTAAAACACGTTTTTGGGCATCTGGCATAACGACGATGGTCATCACAGGCCGGACGACATTACGCCAAATCTGCGGGAAATGAGCTAGGCCGGGCGGGACGTAGATACTCGATGAGGTATTGATGATAACCTTATCCCTCTCCGAGCCTTCTCCCAGCCAGAACTCAACCTCGGCGCCTAAATCCGTGGTATCCCCGGGGTCGGTTCCCAGGAAGACGAATATCTCTTCGTAGTCGTGCTTATGGGGTTCGGTGATAAAGCCATCTCCGATAGTAACATCACCCGAGATGATGCCGTATTCGATTATCGAATTACCCTCTTTGACGCGGTCGGGCGAAAAGATAACCCTGGGTCCGGTGTCCACGGGACTGCTAACCGGTATCTTGTCCGTATCCGGGATTTCATCCTGATAATCGCCGGTAACGATGGCAGGCTTACGAACAACGTATTTATCGTATCTCGATGCTGGCATGGGTACACCTCCTTTATACACAGGGATTGCGTATAAGTCATGATATCCGAGTTACGCGAGCCAGTCAAGAAAATGTGGGGTGGGAGGTGGAGATTGCTTCGTCGCTACGCTCCTCGCAATGACAGGTAGAGTCAAGTGCTTTAAAAAAAAATCTCCCTCTCCTTTGGGGTGAAGCCTGGAGGAGAGGGAGATATAGGGTTCAGGTTGCCGGGATTAATTAATAGAAGAAAGCTGTCCTTCTGCCCAGCCAGTAACCGACACCGAAGAAAATTAAGGCGCCAAGAATCGAGAGAACAATTATCGCCCAGGTGGGAAAGGAGAAGGGTGGTGAAACATAAAATTCGCTGGGTCCGGACCAGACACTCTCATTCGAGGCAGCATCGATGGCTTTTATTCTCCAATAGTAGGGAGTTTCCTTACCGGCAAGAGCCAGTTCCTCTTGTTGGGTCAAGGTATATTCAGAGACTTCAAGCCCGGTTTTTTCGAGTACAATCGAGGTTGCACTAAAGCTGGAATCGGTGGAAATCTGGAGGGCGTATTTTACCGGGGAACTGTCATCAGTGACGTCTTCCCAATCAAATCTAATAGGAGAGTTTACTTTAGCTCCCAATCTCGGTAGGAGCGGAGGCGGAGTTGAGGGTGGGGTGGTCTCAACAGTGTAGGTGGTTTCGGCGGTATGAATGCCGTCAGTAACGGTGATAATATGGGGACCGCCAGCGCTGGGAGGAGCCTGGAAGGTAACCAGGAAAGAGCCGTTGGATTCAATCGTGGTAGTGGCTACTTCTACGCCGTCGTATTTAAGTACAGCCGTACCGTTAGGGGTGAAGCCAGCCCCGCCTATGCCGATAAGCGAACCGATTGTGTCACCGCTAGTATTAATACTGAGGTCGGTTTCATCCGGTGAGGTAGTCGGTGGGGTCGTGGTTGGGGGCGTTGTCGTTGGCGAAATAGCATTTAGAGTAAAGGAAGCAGCAGCCAGATTTGCATCTTCATCCTCGGCTTCGATATAGTAGCTGCCCTGAGTAAGTCCCAGGTCCGGTATCTCAAATGCCGGTATGTAGAAGCTACCCAGAGTATCAGTTTGCGCGGATTGGATAAAGTTATTGTTGAAGTAGATATCTACCAGTTTGGGACGTCTGGCAAAGCCCGTACCGCTGATACTTACCGAGTCACCGACTTCTCCTGATTGAGGGAAGATGATGATATCCGGTTCCACGGTGCATTGAGCGCTGGCGGAATAACCACCTACAGTAGCGGTAATATCGTGAAGACCGGCTTTACTTTCCGGTATGAGAATGGTGGAAGCAAAATTGCCGCTAGTGTTGGTTGAGGTATTACCTTCTTCGATAATAACGGTTGTACCATCGAATTGGATAGTGATTAGCTGGCTGGCGGCAAAACTAGTGCCTGTTATTACCAGAGGAGAGTCGACTATGCCCGTCAGGGGGCTTACGGAAATGTCACCACCGACTACGGAGAAGTTGATAACGTTGACAATCAGTTGTTTTGGGGGAACATCCGCGGTAAATACGGTAGCATAAAGATAATGGGGACCGGAAGTAACATCGGCGTTATTGGTGCTAAATTTTGTGGGTACGGTAAATGAAGTACTTAAAGTACCGCTAGCAGTAGTGGTTGTGCTGGCTACCGTACTATAGACAGTTACATCGGTACCGATGTATTGATTTATTAATTTGGATTGATTGGAAAAGCAGAAATAGATAAGAGTGCTGGCGGGGAAATTGGCACCGGTGATGGTGATGCTAGCACCTATTTGACCGGAGGCAGGAGCTAGTACAATATCGTACGCCCCCAGAGCAGGTGAGGCGGGTATGGCTACCAGGAGCAGGGATATGATAACAGCTATCCCGAGTAATTTGGCGATTTTTATCGATTTCATTTTGACCTCCCTGGTATTAATTTATTCCGATGGTTTGAAGGCAGTGCGCCGCCCTATCCAGTAAGCAAGATAGCCGACCAGGATAGCAGCGATGCCGATTAAAGTATAAATGGCCCATGCGGGGAATGAGAACCCCCCTTGTACGTAAAATGACCTGGGGTCTGACCATTGACTTTCATTTTTAACATAGTCTACGGTTTTTACCCTCCAATAGTACGGCACTTCTTCTCCGGTTTCCGGCAGGTATTCAGGTTCGGATAGATAGTATTCCGAATCGCTCAGCCCTCTTACCTCCAGTTTCAGTTCTTCCGTAGAGAAACTAAGGTCAGTACTTATCTGTAAGTTATAGGTCACCGGTGGGCTGAGGCTGGAAACATCCTGCCAGTTAAAGAATATGGGGATTTCTACGATGGTGTCAAGGTCGGGTTGAAGTAGTTCCGGGGTTTGAGGAGGATTAACGTTAAAAGACCAGGACTCCGACCACTCGCTTTCATTACTGGCAGCATCTCTGGCCTTTACCCGCCAGTAATAGGGCATACCGGTTTCTACGGCGGGAAGAGCTTCATCAAAATTGAGGCTGTATTCGGAGTCGGGTAAATTGGATTTATCCAGTACTATCGTCGTGAAGTTCTGGTCGGAGGCTACCTGAAGTCGGTAAACGACCGGCTGACTGAGGTCGCCAACATCCTGCCAGTCGAAATAAGCCATGGATTTCGTCTCGGTGTTTTTCACCGGAATGATTAAACCGGGTACGGCGGGTGCCTCAGACTCAACGACGAAGGTGTAATATTCGGTAAAGGTACCATCGCTGACCGTGATTTGATGACTGCCGCTGGTACTTACCGGGATATCAAATGATATTACGAACTTGCCGAAATTATCGGCGGTTACGGTAGCGACAATTACATCATCGTAAACGATGTTGACCGTGTTTCCGGCAGTGAAGCCGCTACCGCTAAGGGTTACGATGGACCCGACCGCTCCTGATGTATGGCTTATGCCGACGGAAGCGGTGACGGTAAATCTGACTTTAGCCTGGTTGGAAAGATCGTCCAAGGCTTTGATATCAAATATTCCCGGATTTACTCCCGGTATGTTAAAGACTACTTCAAAATCTCCGGTGTCATTTGTCCTGACGGTGGTAATAGGATAAGTGCCGATGGTGATATCTACCAGGCTGCGATATCCGAAACCGGTGCCGGTCATGGCCAGCAGTTCACCGGGTCCGGCAGCTGATAAATTTATTAATACTACGGGTACTACTTCGAATTCAGTTTCCGCCTGGTTTCCTTTATCGTTAAGAACGGTAATCTTGTGGCTGCCACCGGTGCTGTTGGGGATGGTGAAATTATAAGTAAAAAGGCCCGTAGCCGAGGTGGGGGCGTTACCAAGGTGTTCTGCAGCGATATTGTAGTAGTAAATACTTACCATTCTGTCAGAATAGAATCCCTGACCGGTAATAATTACCTCGGTGCCGACAGGTCCTTCAAAAACATCCATGGTTATCACTGTTTCCTCTACGATGAAGAAATTCCTGGCCAACATGGTAATGGTACCACCGGTGCTGTAAACCGTAATCCAGTGTCTGCCCACGGCAGCGGTCTCAGGTACAGTGAATTCGGTGGTAAAGCTGCCCGAACCGGGGACTTCCAGAGGGCTGTTCGGAATCTGAGTAGCATCGAAGGTTATGGTAATGTCATCACCTATATAGGAGTCGAAATTATTGCCCTGTATTGTGATGGTGGTCCCGGTAGCTCCGGAAGCCGGGGATATCAAAATTACCGGCGCGGCCAGAGCGGGAGTGGTCAACACGAGCGTTGCCAGCAACGGTGGGATAAGCGCTAACAGGAAGAGCATCCTATGATATCTAACAAAACGTCCTGCCATACTCGCCTCCTTCGGGGCAGTCACCAGAGCGTTTCTGGTTTAGCCCCAAAATGGTAGTCAGTAGTTGTTATCTTTAATTTAGATATATCAGGTATTTTTGTCAAGTCAGCAGTACCGAAGAGTGACAGAAACTTATTGACTGGATTAGAACATACGTGCTAATCTTTGGTTGTCTGGTTTGAGAGGTGAGATATGAGTTTGGTGACGAGTGAGATTAGCGATGAAGAACTGGAAAGAGACGGAGAGACAGACAAAGGAAATGAGCCGGACTTACCGCCAGAATACTGTCACTACAAGGACGAAGGGTGCGAATTCTTAGATTCCTGTTTAAACTGTCCGCTGCCGCAGTGTCTTTATGACGAACCGAGAGGGAAGCAGCGCTGGCTCAAGGAATTAAGAAACAGAGAAATAGAAAGACTATACCGGGACGGATGGAAAATCAAGGAGCTCGCCGTGATGCTGGGGCTGAGCCGAAGAACGATACAGAGAGCTTTGAAAAGCTCTGCAAAGATAATGTCAGCAATGGATAAAGGAAAGCGTACCTGAAATATGAAATCAAATGAAGGAGAAGTGGGAGAGAATGAATGAGACCGTTCCTTCACAGTTGAATCGTCTGGACACAGAACGGATAAAGGGTTATAAAACGCTGCTCGATTTTTATTACGGTATACAGTGGATAGGGCGTGAGAGATGGGGTGAAAGACGACTGACTTTCAACTATGCCAAGGTATTCATCGAGAAGATAACGTCATACCTGATGACGGGGATAAGCTATGCCGTGGAACCGATGAAGGACTCTAACGCGGCTAAAGAGAAAGCTGGTAAAGCCATTTCAGCATTGTACCGGGTCCATGGAGACAACTACCTTGAGCAACTGGACCTGGAGACCGAGATAGACTGTGCGGTGCTCGGGGATGGTTGTTATAAGGTTATCTGGGACGGAGATGATAAGAAAGTGAGAGTAACGGCACCGGATGTCCAGGGTATTTACGCCTGGTGCTGCGGCGATGATATCTCGCGGGTATGGCGGGTGGCTTCGCGGTACAGCCTGGGGGCGGAAGAAGCGGAGAATATCTACGGAAAGAAGTCGAAAAACAAGACGGCCACAGTCGTCGAGATGTGGACGGATACCAATTTCGAATTGTACCTGGATAATGCTTTGATAGAAGCCAAGCCCAATCCCTACGGTTTTATACCTTTCGTGATATACCCGAACCTGCGGGAGCCGAAGAAGTTCTGGGGGACATCCGATTTGCCCCAGATAATGGAGAGCCAGCGGGAATTAAACCGGGCAATGAGCCAGCTTTCACGGATACTGGAGCTGTCCGGAAACCCGATTGCCGTATTGGAAAACGTAGAAGAGTCCGAGGACATTGCGATAAAACCAGGAGCGGTGTGGAATATCCCGGAGGACGCCAAAGCCTATTTGCTGGATTTGCTCCAGGGCGGCGGCGTTACCCTGCATATCAATTATATCGACCTCGTCTACCGGGCTCTGCACGATTTATCGGAATCACCGCGGTCGGCTTTCGGCGGCATCGAGCGGGACCTGTCGGGGGTAGCCCTGGAAATCGAGCTGCAGCCGCTATTGCAGAAGGTAAAAAGAAAGAGAATCATCCGGGCGGCAGCCTATAACCGGCGTAACGAGATGATTCTTAAGCTACTGGAGAAATACCAGGGGGAGGACTTCGGGGAAAACCGCCTGCGGGTGGTCTGGGGTCCGGTACTTCCCAAAGACATGGACAGAAAAGTGAACAGCGAGCAGGTCATGGTGCAGACCGGCATACATTCGCGGCGGACAGCCATGGACGAACTCGGGGTAATGGACCCGGACAACGAATTTACACGATGGCTCGACGAAAGAGAGTCTATTTTAAAAATGAATAAAGAGCTTAACGCTAAATCAGCCAGGAACGGAGCGAGAGAGGGAGCGGTACCGTCACCGGCGGAAGGCGTTGAGGAGTAATCAGGAGGAATGATGGCAACGGAGAAAAATTCGGAAATGGCAGATGGCGAAGATGAGGTGGAAAACCTAAAGCAGGAGAACGAAGAACTTAATCGGGAACTGAAAGACAGAGATACTGCCATTCTCAGGCTGGAGCAGGAGAGAGCCGACCGGGACAGCGAGATTGCCGCCCTGAAACAGGCGATGGAAGACGCCGAAGGCAGGATTAACGAGATAAGTGAAAACCTGGCGAAAGCGGTAGCTTCTTATACGGAACAGGTAATCCAGGGCAATCCGGGGGTACCTGCCGACATGATAGTCGGGGAGACGGTCGAGGAGATAGACGAATCTTTAAAAAAGGCAATGGCGCTCATCGAGAAAGTGCGGCAGGAAATGGAAGCGGAAGCCTCGAAGATGAGGATACCCGGGGGCGCGCCGCAGCGGACAAAGATGGACCTTTCGGGTCTGTCACCGCATGAGAAAATCCAATATGCCATCGGCCGCTCGCAGTAGCCACGTTCCTCCGGTGAATAACCGGAATAAATTATTAAGTGTGAGGTGAATAATTATGGCTTTAACTTTAAACGAGGCAGCCAAGCTGTCGAACGATATGCTGCTGCAGGGGGTGGTGGAGACAATCGTCAAGGACTCACCGGTGCTCCAGAGAATGCCTTTCATCGAAATCGTGGGCAACGGCCTGACCTATAACCAGGAAAAGACCCTGCCGAACATCGATTTTTACGACGTCGGCGATACTTGGGCGGAGTCGACGCCGACCTTCGAGCAGATAACGGCTAACCTGAAAATCATGGGCGGCGACGCCGACGTGGACAATTTCCTGAAATCGACCCGCAGCAACGTGCAGGACCTGGAGGCGGCGGTAATCGAACTCAAAGCCAAGGCGCTACGGGACAAGTTCGAGGATATTTTTATTTATGGCGATTCCAGCGTCAACGCCAAGGAGTTCGATGGCCTGCGGGTGTTAATCGACACCGAATCGACGGGAGACCAGGTGGTTTCCATGGGTGGTACCGGGGCAACGCTGACACTGGCGAAACTCGATGAGCTTATCGACGCAGTTAAAGGCGGGAAGCCCGATATGCTGCTGATGAGCCGCCGCTCGCGACGCAAGATAAACGCGCTGGTGAGAGCGGCTGGAGGCATGACCGAGACCGACCGCGACCAGTGGGGCAATTTCGTGCAGCTCTGGGACGGCGTACCCATCGGCGTGAATGACTGGATACTGGATACCCACGTGCTGGTTTCCGGGCTGGAGACGACAATTACCGGGGGCACCTGTTCCACGATATACGCCCTGCAGTTCGGCGAAGGGGCCCTCTGCGGACTGACCAGTCCGGGCCACCTGCAAGCTGAGGCGGTAGGTCCGCTGGAGAACAAGGATGCCTCAAGGACCAGGGTGAAGTGGTACGTGTCGCTGGCGCTGTTCAGCTCGGTGAAAGCCGCCGCCCTGATAGGCGTCAAGGATTAGTAGATTGACATAAAATTTTATTAGACGAGAAAAAATCGTTGGGAAGATTTTGTAAAGATAACTCCGGAAGATAAGCGTTTAAATAGAGATTTTTGGAACGTCTTTATAAAACTTCCCAACGGGGAGGAAGAAATGGGAAAAAAGGAAAACGCCAACTGGCTATGCCGGTTCAAGCTGAGTAAATACAAGGAAGACATTGAGGCATACCGGGATAGAGAAGACGAATTTCATCGCCTTTTCAAGCCTTACGAGGTAATCGAACGCGAGGGGAACCTTTTACTTAACACCGGCATCGATGAGATATGGGACCTGGTCACCGGGGCTTCATCTGATTACTTCAATAATACCAACGCCCAGATAGGCGTCGGTGATTCCAGCACGGCGGCTAACGCCAGTCAGACGGACCTGCAGGCGGTGACCAACAAGACCTACAAGGGCATGGAGTCCGGCTATCCGACTTCGACGACGCAGAAGGTCACCTTCAAATCGAGTTTCGGCAGCAGCGAAGCCAACTATGCCTGGAACGAGTGGGTGGTCAAGCAATCGTCCAGCGCCATCTGCCTGAACCGTAAGGTGGAGAGCCTGGGCACCAAATCCGGTGGCACGTGGACTCTTGAGGTGGATATTACCTTATCGTAGCCGGCAAAACCTGCGGGCATTTAGGGACTTTTTATATTCATTACGGGCAGGCTAGCGGGATTCATAGCCTTGATTGTTGCGATCAGTATATCTATGTGGGGAGCAGGATGATAATAAAGCTCAATACTACAGGCACACATATTCACAAAGGGTTATTGAAACTCAGAGCGGACTTGTATCCCACAGTGACCGATAAGACCTATGCCCTCCAGCACGTCTATGTGCCCGTGATACCGGAAGGTGCTACGGATGAGCAGCTTAATGATAAGGCGTGGATTGACGCCCTACCACACCTATGGCAATTAAACCCTGCACTTTGCCATTCCTTCGTTGTCCCAGAGAACTTCAAACTGGAAGATGTTGAATACTATCTGCGCAACCTGTTCGTCCCCGATACCTGGGCAACGCTGGACAATTACCTGGTAGTACCGAACAGTATACATTACATCTCGCCGTACATGAAGGGGAAACAACCTCTTACAGAGTCCAAGGTCAAGACTCAAGACTTGGCTGACTTAATCGCCAGCGCCAACGTGAAGCTATCCAGGCAAAGTGATATAGAACTGGCAGGTGGCGGGAATATCGAGCCGATAATACCCGCATCCATAGATGTTGGCGATGAAGCGATTGACCGTTCTACAAGCATAGCGGCAGCATATACCTTATTCAGTACCGTTAATCCAGCAAACGCTGATGGTACTATAGATACTATAGAAATATGGGCAGTATCAAACACAACTGGTACTGAGGTTGGTTCTATCTACCTTGTGTCTGGCACAACTTACAAGATTCGCGACAATGAAGAAATAGGGTCTGTTACCGGAGGCTCAAAGCAGACATTTTCAGGTAGGGACATGAGCATCATTGCGGGTGATTTCATAGCTGCCTACTCCGCTTCTGGAGAACTGGAAACCGGGTTAGCTTCGCCCTATATTAAATACAAATCCGGAGAATATATAGATACAGATGACTCCACCACGTACTCAACTCACAGTTCTAAGGGGACGATATCGCTTCACGGCACAGGTGTAGAGACAGGGGGAGGCCCAACCGAAAAGACCTCATCCGATAGCGGTTCCGGTTCAGAAAGTAAAGCCTTCGGTAATCCTGTAGCTTCAGTAAGCAAATCTGAGACCGGTTCCGGCGTCGAGGCAGAGGTGGATTACCCGGGCGGAGAGATAACCGGTTCTGAATCGGGAGAAGGAAGTGATGCGGCCATTTGGCTGGCCGTAATCGCTCCCGCCGGAGATAGCGGGACCGGGGCGGAAATAAGCCATCTGGATGCGGGTGGTATTGTCAATAAGGTCGGTTCGGATACCGTTCACGGCGTTGACATCGTGGCCGTCATTTCGGTACAGGCAGCCGGACTGGAAGCGGGCAGCGGGACGGAAGCATCTACGGTAATTCCCGCGTTCGCGGCTCACGATATGGGGCTTGGCGTCGACTTTAGCATATTATTCAAAGATGCCTATGGCAGTGATACCGGTGCTGGCGAGGATAGTCTCAAATCACTGGGGGGCGCCGGAGGAAAAGGCCCGGATATGCGGTTGCACGGTCGGATGGGCAAAACAGAAATACCATCCAGGAAGACAGGAATACCATCCAAGGGGGTAAACATATGAATTTAACGGATATGATAGACCTGGTGAGAAAAGATTTACATGATGAAGACAGTGGTAATTACCGCTGGTCCGATAGCGAGCTGACGCGGCATATTAACCGGGCGGTGAAAGAGCTATCGGAAAGAGTGCCGGGACCGGCCCGGGCAACCCTGGCGACTACCGCGGACTCGAGGGAAATCGATATATCAGGGCTGACGAACCGGATTATGGTAGAAGCCGTGGAATTTCCGGTGGATGACTATCCTCCCCGTTTTCAGCGGTTTTCCATCTGGGGAGATATCCTGACGATTATCAGCGGCAGCGAACCCGACGGCTCTAATTGTCATATCTATTACGGCACTCTCCATACCCTGGATGCGCAAGGTTCCACCGTGCCGGTGAAATACGAAGACCTGGTGGCAACCGGAGCCTGCGGTTACGCCGCCGTGGAATGGGCGGCTTACGCGATAAACAGGGTAAATGTCGGTGGGGCGAACGTTTCCAAGGAATTCAGGCTCTGGGGAAGCGAGAAACTCGCCGTATTTCAGGAAGCGTTGAGCCGGCTGGGAAGGCGACAGAGGGTCAGGGTCCAGCGACTTTTCGATGCCGATTAACAGGGAAAGAGATGAGAGAACTGACATCAACACTACTAAATGCCCAGAAGTGGGCAACGGCCGTTCCCTACGTAAAGGTTGAGGCTACCAACCGGATTGCCGGGGTGGTCAGATACCACTGGGACCGCCTCTATAACGGTACCGAAGAGGACTATTTACACGCTCTGACTCTACCCGGTGACGGCTCGCTGATACGGGTGAGGGTAACTCCGCCTTCCGACTCGCAGAAGCTTTACCGGCAACGGGTAAACAATCCGGGGCCGGAGAGTGACTTCAGTCAGTGGACCTATACCGGGCAGTATAACGTCGTTGCCGTGGCGGCGGCTTCGCTGGGCTCCGAGGTGTCAATATTCTGGATAAAGACCAACCGTGAAATCCGCCGTTTGAAAAGCACCGATAACGGCGTTAACTGGGGCAGTCCCGAGCTGATAGGCTATACGCCGACCACCGCTATCAACGGTATGACGGCGGCTTATAAGACGAACGGAGACCTGGCGGTTTTCTACGCCGACCAGTCGACGCTGTACGTCAGGAAAAGTATCAGCGGTCAATGGCAGTCGCCATCGGCCTGGGACAAGAGTACAGGTAATCTGTCCGGCGTCGCCTGTGTTTATAACGCCGACTGGAACCTGTTGGTAACCGGACTGGATACATCCGGCAACTACCGACTGTGGAGTCTGGTCTACGGTGACGGGGGTGACGTTGCCGCTGGAAGCTGGTCGGAGCTGAAAGAGATAGCGGTGGCGCCTTCGGGCGGTGATTTCGAGTTTGGGCAGCCTTTTCTGGATAAGTCCGATAGCTACCGGTGTTTCTATATCGAGAAATTCACCGGTACGGAAGCCTATAACCGTCCTTTCTGGTCGCATTCCGTCCCGGATACCGGATTTATCGATAACCTGTGGCGGGAACCCGTACCGTTTAACCTGTCCTCGGAGTACGGTCTGGCGATAGCTCACCGCGGTGATTACGCCTGGCTATCGAGCAACGACGGGGTATGGATGGCGGGGCTGGCGGCAGAGAGCCTGGACCTGACCGCCGATGTTACCGGATTGAAATGTGATAACGCCGTGAATGGCGGGCGACTGACCGTAGAGCTTAGGAATGACGACGGGCGATACGCGGCACCGGGGAAGGTGGGTTTAAGCGTCCTCGATATTAGCTACGAGATAGAGTACAGTCCCGGTTATGTGACCGATGCCGGTGACGAATGCAGCACCGGATTAAGCTACCGTCTTGAAGCCCGTGAACATACGAGTTCCGGTGGCCGAGCCGGGTTCATCCTTCAGGCGCGGGACGGCTGGGGGGCACTGGAAGACTGGAAGGCCCGGTACCAGTTCCGATGGAACAAGACGTCCGACGATATGAGTGTCAAAGATATCATAACTTTTATCCTCGCCAGGGCTGGTTTGAAGCTGGAGGTTATTTCACAATCATCGGCGGTCACTTCCTTTTATCCTGACGTTACCCTGAGCGCCAGGGATAACGGTCAGTCGGTAATACAGAAGCTGCTTTCCTTCGTTCCTGATGTTCTTTTCATCGAAGGGAATACAGCCTACCTCGTCAACCCGTTGTCGTCGGATAACTCCGTGTACAGCTACGGCGGCGACCATGCGCTGTTCGAGGGCTGGTACCGTCAGGATACCCGGGGCATCAATAGAGTCCAGGTAGAGGGATACGATTCAAGCGGTATTGAGCCGATAGTGACCGAAAGCTTTTCCTGGGACGAGGTGGACTCGGTATACGACCGTCTAATGCAGGTTGAGGACAGGAACATCGGCACCGTTGCCGAAGCTCAGCAACGCGGCCAATCAATATTAAGGCAATCAGAGATAGAAGCCGCCGATGGTAGCATTCTGGTGCCGGTAAATTGCGGCCAGCAGCTATTCGATGTCATTGATGTTACCGACGGGAGGGCCGGTCTGGATGCCGCGAAGAAACGCGTACTCGGTATATCGCTGGAGTTCCGTCCGCGGCGAGGTGAGTATGTCCAGCGCTTGAGGCTTGGGGCAGTATAGGACAAGGGGAAGGAGCGGGATAAATGAGGATGAAAAAAGGGGAGTTGAGGAATTTTAATTCCGGGAATTATACGGCTACGGTCCGGATTTCCGGCAGCTATAAAGTGTATCTTGAAGATATTACCGTCGCCAGGAATTTACCTTCGGCGGAGATGATTACCGGCAGAAAGGTAGCGGTACTGTTTTTCGATGAATACAGCCCGAAAGAGGCCGTGATAGTGGCTGTCTATTCCTGAAATTCCGATTCGTCAAGTCGAGCGTTGAGGTTCCTGATGGCATTCATGATTTCTTCTTCGGCAGCCAGCGCCTCGGCGGCGAGTGTATTCCGGGTGCGTGTTTTTCCCGACCTGGCACGTATATCGGCAACGTGCTTTCTAACGTTATCCAGACTCTCCGGCTCTATGGCTATGTCTTCCGGCATTCTCGGTGAGATATCAGGGAACTTTTCCGTTTCAGTAGTCAAGACTTCGTCAATCTTCTTCCGGCGATTACGCGCGCATCCGGGGGGATAGCTACTTTTTCTTTCTACGGGTATCACCGGGTGTATATTAACTAAAGGTTTCACGGTCTGTGGTTCCGCTGGCGGAGTTTCCGGTGTCTGGGGTTTGAGGGGAGACGGTTCTATTTTCCAATGGGGAGTTTTTTTTTGAGGGGTGGGAAGATTATCCACGCTTTCCATGAGACGCATCAAGACACGGTTCTGCTGGGCGGCACCCTTATGCAATTCCTGAGAAGCGGCATTCAAACCCTGGATGGCACCGGTATGGCTGGAGAGATGAGTCGCGTATTTCTCGATGGCACTGGAAAATTTACCGAGAGCCTGCTCCGTATCCGCCATTTTCTGTTCAGTTTGTTTCATCCTGGTGGTTAATTCGGGTTCCGTATAAACTTCTTTGTACCTGGGTGGGCTGGATACCCGCAGATAAAAAGCCTGTATCAAACGAGCCAGTTCTTGGCGATAGAGAATAGAACCCAGCAGAAGGAAGAAAATCAGGGCGTATATCACGCTATATTGACTCTGAAAGGGAAAAGAGAGGACGGACTCTACTCCGGAGTCGGAAGCCGGCGTCCCGGTGAAAAATCCTCTGGCGAAGAGGAATCCCGAAACGCAGACCACGATGAGAATTATCAGTAATATAGCACGTTTCATGATGATAACAGATTACCTCTGGCATTTTGGTATCGATGGTGGGCGGTGTGGGATAACTGGCGAGGAATAATGATTCTAGGTCAGTTCACCGATAAATGACTTGAGGCGTTCCATTAACGACTCTTTAAACTCGTTAAACTCCTCCCTGGTAATATAGTTACCGGTTGCCCCCTGAGTCCGGGCGATGTTTTGCATCAATGCCGGCATATTTCGCTGGGCGGCTTCAAACAGCGTTCGGGACTGGTCATTGACTACCAGCTTATTCAGTATCAGCCGTAAATTACGCCTGATATTTTCTTCAGTTAAATCGAGCTCAGTGGCAATCTGCTCGATGGTATTTCCGTTGACTATACTGCCGAGTATCTCTGATTCTTTAGGTGCCAGTGTAGCCAGGAGGTCATCAAGCTGTGAGCTCAGCAGGTTCATTTCTTCAAATTCGGCGAGAATCTTAGAGGCTATCTCGGGGATGAGCAGGGATTCGAGTATGGGATGGCTTCCCTGGGAAACGACGCGGATGATATCCAGCAGATATTCGGGGTCGGAGTTCTTCGTCAGGCAGGCGCTGGCGCCGCTCTTCATAGCCGAGAATAGCAGTTCATTGTTGGCTTTCTCCATAATAAGGATAATTGCTACCGAGGGCAGGCTTCTCTTGATACGGCAGGTTATTTCAGGTCCGTCATATTTACCGTTATGCATGCTCAGAACGGCTATATTCGGCGGGTTAGCCGTAATATGAATAAAGGCATCCTCGTTATTGGTCGTCTCCCCGATAACCTCGAAGTCATCTTCACCCGAGAGTATGAAATGGATGCCCTCGCGGAAAAGAACCTGCGGGTCTGAAAGAAAGACTTTAGCTTTTTCCATATACAAATTCTCCCGGCCAGTTTAATAACTTATCTTAACACTAACTGTACCATAGATTCATTAAATTGAGTCTAAGAAAGGTTAAAATTTCATAAAGATAATCTAAAGTTTTAATAAAGAAAGAACCGTTGCTTTAGTAAAGTAAGAATCATATGAGTTGATTGATATTAGCGTACAGAAAACTAACGAAAACATCAGCTCATGAACCGGCCGGGCGGATAAATTTATAGCCGATGCCATGCTCGGTGACAATGACATTGGGGGATTCGATATTATCCTCCAACTTCTGTCTGAGGTGCTGAATATGTACCCGAAGCAGGTCCCTGGCATCAACATAGGAGTCTCCCCAAACCTTGGTGAGCAGGCTTTCGTGAGATAGTATCCTCCCTTCATTTCTAATCAGGTGATAGAGCAGCTTTCTTTCCGTTGAGGTGAGTTTTATTAAATTACCGTCCAGCATTACCTCATTACGGTTAAAATCGACGGAAAGCTTGCCGCTGATAAAAGGTCGTTCTTCATCGGTTACCGGCAGTCCCTGAGCGCGACGCAAGACCGCCTGGACCCGGGCAATCAACTCGATATGACTGAAAGGCTTGGTAATATAGTCGTCAGCGCCCAGCTCCAGTCCCCGGGCGATATCGGTATCTTCACTCCTGACCGTCAGCATCAGCACCGGCACATCGGAGAAGCGGCGGATTTCTTTAAGAATCTGATATCCGTCAACATCGGGCAGACCGATATCGAGGATGACAACATCCGGACTCTCGGTCTCAACGAGTTCGAGTCCTTTATTGCCGGTACTGGCCGAGACGACGATGGTACCGCTCCAGCGCAGTTGAAAACACAGCGAAACAACTTCGATAATTCCAGGGTCGTCTTCGATAACTAAAACCTTCATGGTACTCCTCAGTATCAAATAGCCTGTTTTTTAGTGCGTAATGGCAGAGAGAAATAAAAGATACTGCCCTTACCGGGTTTGCTTTCCACCCATATTTTACCGCCGTGAAGCTCTACGACCTGTTTTGCCAGGGCAAGCCCGAGGCCGAGTCCGGGATGGCGTTGCCGGTCAGAATTGAGGCGGCTGTAGGGTTTGAACAACCGGGACTGTTCATCAGGGGCAATACCGATACCCGAGTCCTGTACCTCTACTACAATCTCGGTATCGTGACTACGAGCTTTCAGGACGATATTGCAGCCTTCTTCAGAGAATTTGGTAGCGTTATTCAGCAGATTGAGAACTACCTGCTCCAGGCGCTGCCCGTCGCCGCGTATTATGGGCAGGGAGGGTGGTAAATCTATATCCAGGTACTGTCCTTTGCCCTGGATGAGCGGGCTGATTTGCATTCCCGTTCCCCGGAGGAGTGATTTGATATCCACTGGTTCCAACTGAAGTTGAATTTCACCGGTGCCGGTTTTGACGATATCCAGAAGCTCAGCCAGTCTCGTTTCCAGAGTATTGGCATTCCGGATAATGGTCTGAATTAATCTCTGGTGTGATTTATCACCAGAGCTTTCGAGTTCCTCGGCCAGTAAGCCAGCGGCGGCAATAATGGAAGTAAGCGGTGTTTTCAACTCGTGGCTGAGGGTATCAATAAACCTCAGCCATTCTTCTTCCTTGGTTTCTATAACGGACATTTAGTCCCAATCCTCTTTGGCGACATTGAATTTAGTTAAAATGTATCACTTTTCCAGTCGCACATCAAGTGAGAAAAGCTGTACACAACTTCACATTAAGCTTATGCAAGTCATACGCCGCTACAGAACAGGTTGATAGCTATTTCTTAACCTCTTGAGCCATGCCTCTGGCGATGCTTTTAATCAGGCTGAGGATGCCGATAACGGCACGCTGAACTTCAACAGGTTCTTCAGCCAGCATCTTGGCTACGTAGGGGTCCAATTGTCTTCCGGTGTACCTTGAGCTGCCATCCTCGGCGACTCCGGAGCTCTGTGGTGAGAGAAATCCGGCCAGAGTAAACAGTTCGTCCTCGTCGAAGCCCAGGGGTTTGGCGATTTTACGCAATATACGCGCTGACGGGAAACGTTCGCCCCTTTCGATGCGTCCCAGGTGTGAGGAAGAAACGCTGGAGGCTTTTGCCAGTTCCTGCAGAGTCAGGGGAACCGTTATCCTCTGCTGCTTGAGGATTTTACCCAGGTCATTATTACCATAATCCATGATGATATTATATTTTGCCAATTGGCAAATGTCAACACTTTTTAGTGCTTATTCCTGGCAAATTAGCTATAATTTATGAAATTTTTATATATTTTAACAGGTTTCTTGACGCATGTCCAGACTGTCCATATAATAGTGACGGTAATACAAGGGATTTTGTGTTCAGCGTGGGAGCTGAGAAGCTTTTTGGAATAAGGCTTTCTCGGCTTTTAGTCTGTCTTAAGAAAGGACCGGTTTTATGCCTGATAAATACGATGTAATTATAGTGGGCGGCGGTCCTGCGGGAATTTTCGCCGCACTGCAGCTGTGCCAGGTTGAGGGTATAAGCATCCTGTTGGTAGAGAAGGGAAAGGACATCAACCAGCGTCGCTGTCCGGTACGTGATACGGACGGTTCCTGTATAGAGTGTTTACCCTGCAATCTGGTCTGCGGTCTGGGCGGTGCGGGTGCTTTCAGCGACGGTAAGCTGGTGCTTTCCTCACAGGTAGGCGGACACCTGGAAGATTATCTGGGACATGAAGCCATCGAACGCCTTATCAAGGGTGTAGACGATTTGTATTTGAAATTCGGCGCCTCCGAGAACCTCTACGGGACGGGCGCTGATATAGAGAGAATCAGCCGTGAAGCTGAAAAAGCGGGACTGAATCTAATACCGACACCGGTACGCCACATGGGCACCGAGAACTGCTATTCCGTTCTCCAGGCGATGCAGGAATACCTGACGCCCCGAATGGAACTCAAACTCGGCACGATGGCTACGAAAACTATCGTCGAGAACGGGCAGGTCAAGGGTATTGAAACTGATGACGGAGCTAAATACTATTGCCGTTATCTTGTCCTGGCGCCGGGGAGAGAGGGTGCCGACTGGTTTTCCCACGAAGCCGAACGTTTGAAACTGACGATGCATAACAATCCCATAGACGTGGGGGTGAGGGTGGAGCTGCCCGTAGCAGTAATGCAAGAATTGACCGATGTTCTTTACGAAGTGAAGCTGGAGTATTACTCGAAGAGCTTTAACGACCGTATCAGGACATTCTGCATGTGTCCCGCTGGCGAAGTTATCATGGAGTCGACCGGGGGCAGCGACCCGGTCGTTACGGTTAACGGCCACAGCTATTCGGGCTGGAAGAGCGATAATACCAACTTCGCTCTGCTGGTAAGCACCGATTTCACCAAGCCGTTTCATGAGCCGATTGCCTACGGTAAATACCTCGCCAGACTGGCTAATCTGCTCGGCGGTGGTGTGCTGGTCCAGCGTCTGGGGGACCTCCTTGACGGGCACCGGTCCACTCCGGAAAGGATTGACAAAGGACGGGTAAAGCCGACGTTGAAAAGCGCCGCCCCGGGGGACTTGAGTTTTGCCCTGCCTTACCGGCACCTGACAGGACTGGTGGAAATGCTGCGGGTAATGGACAGGATGATACCCGGCGTGGCTTCCCCCGATACGCTGCTCTACGGATTAGAGGTTAAGTTTTACTCCTTCCGTCCCGAGCTCAGCAACTGCCTGGAAACCGAGGTATCTAATATGTTTGCGGTAGGTGATGGTACCGGGGTGAGCCGCGGTCTGGTGCAGGCGTCAGCGGCGGGACTGGTGGCGGCGGTAGAGATATTGAACAGAATAGAACAGGGATAAACAATCGCTCGATGTAAAAATAGGCTTTGTTTGGTTTTGGTTGATTTCATATGCTCTCCCCCTCTCCAGCCAATGATAATTGCGGTTTCTGACTGTTGTTTCCGGCTGGAGAGGGGTCAGGGGTGAGGTAAGCACCTATCTACCAAATGTAAGCGGAATCTAATAAGATCCTTCTTGACATGGTGTAAAAAGCCAACTAAAATGTATATAGTTTTTCAAGAGTTGTTTGCATAGGGATATTCGGGGGTTAAAGCCGGACTGGCTGAGCCCCTTAAATATTGAGAAAAAAGCATTGTAAATTCGGAAGGGATGTGATGTTGCTTGGCTGAAGTTACAGCTGGAGATGAAGAAAGCTTCGACAGTTTACTGAAACGATTTAACCGGAAAGTACAGCAGGACGGTATTCTTGCCGAATTGCGCCGTCGCGAGCATTACGAGAAACCCAGCATCAAGCGAAAGCGGAAGAAAGCCGCCAAGAAGCGCGGTGCTGCCAAAGCCACGAGACTGTCACGGCGTTAGTTAATACGATTTGTACCAAAATAGCACGACGGGATTTAATAGCTGGCTACCTATGGAGCAGCAAGCGAACCTGAAACAGAAGTTATCCGACGACCTGAAGCAGGCGATGAAGTCCGGCGATACGGTTAAACGCGATACGCTGAGAATGTTGATGTCCGCCATCAACAACGCGGAAATCGCCAGGAAGGCCTCGCTTGAAGACAGCGATATCCTCGGGGTGATAGCCAAGGAAGTCAAGCAGCACCAGGAAAGCATCGAAGCATTCAAACAGGGAAAGCGAGCGGACCTGGTAGCCAAAGAGGAAGAAGAGCTGGCCATTTTACAGGCCTATTTACCCGAGCAGATGACGCACGAAGCCATTGTGGAAGAAGCCAGGAAAGTTATCGCGGCGGTGGGGGCTCAGGGGCCGGGTGACAAAGGGAAAGTGATGCAGCAGCTGATGCCCGGACTCAAGGGCAGGGCGGATGGGAAAGAGATAAACGCGGTGGTGACGGAGCTGCTGGGGCGGTAAAAGGGATTCTTATCTATATTCATAATCCCCCGGCACAAGAATATCCCTGATTTTCACTTCCCCTGAAGTGTATCTTTTAATGATTTCCTGTGCTTTTTCAGGATTTTCTTCTTTAATTAAATCCGAGATTCTATACAGCAAAGTAAGTGCCCGGTTTTCAATATCCATTATGGCTCTGGTTCGACCGTACCACCAGGCTCCTGCGCCAATAAGAGCACATGCCAGTATTCCCCAGAAAAATACCATCGCGACCTCCGAATAATATAATCAATATATACCGTTTAAGGCCTTTTCCATTTCAGCGTATAATCGCGTACCGTCACTCCCCGTATCTATTATAGACCATGGCAGCGCCTGAGAGGTATCCCACTTTCGGTGGATATAATGGTCTATGTCCAGATGATGGGTGGTGATGGCTTTTCGCCAGCTGGAAAGAGATATCTTGTCTATGTTAGCCAGTGCTTCTGCGAGTTTGATGTCGCCACGCGAGAGAGTCCCCTGGATATGGCTCCAGGCCGGGCTTTCGGTTTTTAGTTTTATACCTCTGACGGGCAGACTTCTTTTCAAGAGTGCGAGACGACGATTCAATATATCCAGTGGTGCCATAGGCAGCCACTGGAACGGAGTCCCTGCCTTGGGTACGAAAGGGGCGATATTAAGGCTGAGACGGGTGCCGCTCCGATACCTGTCCAGCCTGGCTTTAATTGAAAGTGCCAGTTTGATGATGTCCTTGATATCATCGTCGGTCTCCGAGGGTAAGCCAATCATAAAATAGAGTTTGAGATTATTAAAGCGGTGCTCGCCGACCATATCCGCCGCTTCCAGGATATCGCTGTCGGAGATGCCTTTGTTAATCAGCTGTCGCAGGCGTTTGGAACCGGCCTCGGGGGCGATGGTAATCGTCCGGGCGTTTCCTTTGGCCAGTATATCGATAACTTCGCCGAAGAGAGAGCCGATACGCAACGAGCTGATGGATAGCTGAGCGCCTATGCGAGTGAGATTATCGAGTAAATCGACAATACGGGGATGGTCGGTAACGGCGGGGCCGATAAGGCCGATACGTTTCCTATACTGCAATCCATTTTCGGCCTGAGTGATGAGTTTTTCTACGGAGCGAAAACGCATCGGGGAGAAAATACAGTTCACCAGACAGAAACGGCAACCCCGCTGGCAGCCGCGTTCCGCCTCGATGAGATAAAGGTCTTTAAGCTCCGTATCGGGCGTCAGCACCACCGAGGTCGTGGCAAAGCTGTCGATATCCTTTGCCCACTGCCGTACAACCGGGGTTTCAGGCGGATGGGCGGGCACGTAGATTCCAGGTAGAATAGCCAGCGCTTTTAGTAAATCATCTCGATTACTGCCGATGCCTTCCGAAAGTACCGGGAGCATGGTGGGGAGTAGCGGTTCAGCCTCGCCGATGCCAAGGCAATCGAAGAACGGCGAAAGCGGCATGGGATTAGCGGTGATGCAGGGTCCCCCGGCGATGATTAAAGGGTGCCTATCATCACGGTCGGTGGCATAGAGCGGGATGCCGCTGGTTCTTAGTATGGAGACGACGTTGAAGTAGTCAAGTTCATAGGAAAGAGAGAAAGCCAGGATGGAAAAATCGGACAGCGGTCGGTGTGATTCTATCGATAAAGGTGGGGTATTCCCGTCAGAACTGTCTTTTTCCCAGAAGACCCTCTCGCAGACGACATCGTCGTAATCATTCAAGAGCTTATAGATGGTGTGAATACCGAGGTTGGACATCCCGAGGTAATAGGAATTGGGGTAGACAATGGCAACCGGTAATTTCCCACCCCAGTCTTTAACGACGACGCCTTCCTCCCGCAGGTCGGACTGGGCGGCTCTGGCTTTATCTCTCGTCGGCATGTCCAGATTATATCGCCTTTAGGGTGGGAATGCGAACATGGCATCGGCTACGTATGATTGATTGTAGACACTCACCCCCTTGGTCCCCCTCTCAAACAGGTTTAACTTCAGGGCTCGATTTATATTTTGTTTGAGAGGGGGAAATAATATGAGAGGGGGCGGAGCCCCCTCTCTCTTTAACTCCCCTCTCCGGCCAGCCGTGATTAGGGTGTCATATCGGAGTACCCGGCTGGAGAGGGGATATAGGGGTGAGGTAGGCAGCAAGCAACGAAATGCCGAAGAACCAGCGGTCTCCTCGGTTGCGCGAGGCTGAATACGGGTGCTATAATTGGCGCGTAATACACCCGCCCGAATATCCCGGAGGTTTGTCATGAGAGTCAGCCGTGAAGAAGTGCTGCATATCGCCCGCCTGGCGCGGGTGGCCCTTACCGAAGACGAGATAACCAGGCTCAGCGAGCAGCTTTCCAACCTGCTGGAAAATTTCGAGATATTACAGCAGGTAAACACCGATGGTATCCCCCCGACGGCTCAATCGGTAGCTCTGGAGAGCGTCATGAGGGACGACGAAGTCACCCCTTCTTTCCCGCAGGAGGATATCCTGGCGAACGCGCCCCGGCGGGATGAGGATTGCTTCCGGGTTAAGCCGGTGCTGGAGTAAGGTGAAGATAAATGCAGGTTACAATCAGCGAAGCCTCGAAACTGCTCAAAGATAAGAAGATATCTTCGGTAGAGCTTGTCAAAGAATACCTGGAACGCATCAGCGCGGCGGAGCCTAAGTTGCAGGCGCTGGTGACGGTTACCAGGGACCAGGCTTTAGAGCAGGCGAAAAAGGCCGACGAGGCTATCGCCGCGGGTAAGGCCGGTCCGCTGACCGGCGTACCAATAGTAATCAAGGACAATATGTGTACCCGTGGAATACGGACAACCTGCTCATCGAAAATACTGGAAAATTTTGTGCCGCCATATGACGCCACCGTCGTGGAGAAGCTGAACGCCGAGAGGATGGTGATGGTGGGCAAATCCAACCTGGACGAATTCGCCATGGGGTCGTCGACGGAGAACTCGGCGTTTTTCCCCACCCGTAATCCCTGGGACGTGAGCCGGGTGCCGGGTGGCTCGAGCGGAGGATCGGCGGTCTCGGTTGCCGCCGGCGAGGCGGTCTGTGCCCTGGGTTCGGACACCGGAGGCAGCATCCGTCAGCCGGCCGGTTTTTGCAGCATGGTCGGGATGAAGCCCACTTACGGCAGAGTGAGCCGCTACGGGCTGGTGGCTTTCGCCAGCTCTCTCGACCAGATAGGGCCGCTGACGCAGGATGTCACCGACTGCGCCCTTTTGATGAATGCCATCGCCGGGCATGACAAACGCGATTCGACGTCCGTCCCCGAGCCGGTGCCCGATTATACTCAATCGCTTAAGTCCGATTTGAAAGGACTCCGCCTCGGCGTTCCCAAAGAGTATTACGTCGAAGGAATGCAGTCGGGAGTAGCGTCAGCGATTCAGAACGCTCTGAAAAAGCTCGAGGAACTGGGGGCTAGTGTTGAAGAGACATCGCTGCCCCATACCCCCTACGCCCTGGCAGTCTACTATATCATCGCCCCCTCGGAAGCCTCGGCCAACCTGGCGCGTTACGACGGCGTGAAGTACGGCTACTCGTACGAAGGCGACAGCATGTGGGACTCGATGGAGAAAACGCGCGAGAACGGCTTCGGGCCCGAGGTCAAACGGCGTATCATGCTGGGCACATATGCGTTGTCGGCGGGCTACTACGACGCCTGGTATTTGAAAGCCCAGAAGGTGCGCACCCTGATACGGCAGGAGTTCGACGCCGCCTTTGAAAAGTACGACGCCCTGATTACCCCCACCTCGCCCACCGTCCCCTTCAAGATAGGGGAGAAGATGGACGACCCCCTCGCCATGTACCTCAGCGACATCTGCACGCTGCCGGTAAATATCGCCGGGGTGCCGGGCATATCCGTACCCGCCGGCTTCAGCGACGGCCTCCCCGTGGGCATGCAGATAATCGGCAAGCCCTTCGGCGAGGAGACGATGCTACATATAGCCTACGCCTACGAGCAGGCCACCGAGTGGCATAAGCAGAGGGCCGAGTTTTAGGGGGGAGTGCATGCCACGTAGCTTTAACGACAAAATTAAGTCTTTCCTATTGATGGGTATGGAAATCGCGGGTCCTGCTGCAGGTAATGCTTTCGGCTTTTTAGTGGGGGGTATTGAAGGTGCAGCTTTAGGTGGTGCTTCAGGAGTTGTCATAACTAGAAGCCTATCTGATTTTGTAAATAGGACATTGTCAGCTAGGGAGAAAGCAAGAGTAGCTGCTACCACTATATTTGCAATAGAGAAAATTAAATCAAGGTTGGAAGCTGGAGACACACTAAGAAATGATGGATTCTTTGAAGAAAAACAGGATGGCAAATCGGAAGCCGATGAGATATTTGAAGGGGTATTATTAAAAGCCAAGAACGAACATGAGGAGAAGAAAGCCAAGATAATTGGTAATATCTTTGCTAATAGTGCTTTCAGCTCTTCCATTTCAATTGGGCAAGCAAATCATGCGCTGAGAATCGCAGAGGGTTTAACCTATAGGCAGATGTGCCTACTTTCACTTATTACTGTTACCGAGGGAATTGAACTTAGTGACGAAGATTATGGAAAACGAAAGAAAATCCCTTATGAGACAATATCTCTTTTGCAGGAAACGTATGATCTCTATAGTAATTATGGTTTAATTATCCTAAATGATCCCAACATTATACTTGTTCAAAATTGGAGGGGGATGTCTCCAAAGAAATTTCAATTATCTCCCCTGGGAGAAAGATACTATCAATTAATGGGGATTGGAGAGAGTATTCCTGACGAGGATATTAAGGATATCGCGAGGCATTTCCAGTTGTCTCCCGAGTAGCCTAATTTTGAAGACAGGGGCGGATAAGGCGGGGTGGCAATTCCCCGGCCTGGCATGCCAATGCTGCGAGGGCGGCCGGGTGGGAAAAGATATTTTATAAAAGGGAGGGGAGGTGTAAATAAATATGAAATTCGGTGATTTGACTTACGAGGAAATCCGCGACTGTGCTGGCAAGGGCTGGCTGGCGATTGTCCCTACCGGCTGCACCGAGCAGCAGGGGCCGCACCTGCCGGTGGACTTCGATACCTGGTTCGCCGAGCAGGTCTGCTTGGCCGCCTCGGATAAGGCCGAAAAGGACTACGGCGTACGCTCGCTGGTGCTGCCCGCCATGCCCTTCGGGCCGACTCCGGAGCATGCCAGCTACGGCAGTGGCTACATCAATATCCCCAAAGAGCTTCACGAGACGCTGGTGGGCGACATTCTCAAGTCCCTGGGCGAGCAGGGGTTCAAACGCATCATCGTCTGGCGGGGCTGCGGACAGCATGACCTACGCGAGACGGTGACGCGTTACAACAAAGAGTCCCGGAGGAAGTCGCGGGCCTATTTACCCACCTTGCCCTACCACGATATCTGGATGCGCCTCGGTGACCCCGGTAATCCCGGCGGTCACGCCGACTCCTTCACCACCTCAATAGTCCTCTACCACCGACCTGAGTCGGTTCGTTTGGATAAAATAATAGACCCACATCATAGCGAAGTGGATTGGGGAGATCCTAATCTGGACTTCAGTCAATATTCTGCCACTGGGGTTATCGGCGACCCTACCAAAGCCAGCGCCGAACTCGGTAAAAAGCTCTGGGAAGCTATTGTTCAAGAGGTGGCTCTTATATTTAAAGAAGTTGCCGGGGTGGTATAAATTACGATGGAAGTCGGCAGCCAGTGGTACAACCGCATCGCTACCGAGATAAGCGGCTACCGGATTACCCTGGGACGAAAGGACTCCAAGAAATACAGACTCGACCAGCTGCTGCGTATTGCCAGGAGAGTCGATGATTTCTCCGGTATTTGCGGAGAATGCCAGGGATATCAGCAGCAAATCACCAGGCTAGTCAATGACTTGGCCATGATGATCCAGATACCCGATAAAGAAGGATATAAAAAACATATTAAAGCCATCACCGACCTCACCGAACACCTGAAAAATGTCCACAAGCTGGTGGACAAAGGCCACTATATGGGTATCGGCATCGGTATCGGGATGGCTATCGGGGGAGGTATCGGGGCAGCGCTTGGGGCGGTGGCGGATAGTCCTGGCATCGGTATCGGGATTGGTGCCGGTCTGGGGCTGGTTGTCGGCGCTTACCTGGACAGGAGGGCCAGAGCGGAGGGGAAGGTTATCTGATGACTTTCCATAAAAAGGGCTACTCAAGACTCTCCAGCTATGCTATAATGAGACATCCAAGCGGTGTTATGCAATCGGGTGAGGAGGTAAGGAGATGTTGAAAGATATTTTAAAGGTTTTGGAAAACGATGCTCATACTACATCGAAACAGATAGCCACCATGACCGGGCTGTCTGCCGCCGAGGTTACCAGGACGATTAAACAGGCGGAAAAGGACCGGATAATTTTAAAATATAAAGCCGTGGTCAACTGGGACCGCCTCGAAGATGAGCAGGTCTGGGCTTTGATAGAAGTGAAAGTTACCCCGGAACCGGAAGCGGGATTCGATTCTATTGCCGGACGTATTGCTCAGTTCCATCAGGTACGGTCGGTATATCTTGCCTCCGGGACGTACGATCTGCTGCTGGTCGTGGTCGATAAGTCCGAGCGCTTAATAGCCGAATTCGTATCGCAGAACCTGTCGCATATCGAGGGGGTGCAGGGGACGGTCTCTCATTTCGTGCTGAAACGCTATAAAGAGGACGGCGAATTGCTGGATGGGGGAGAAGGGGTAAAACGACAGCCGGTGATATTATAAGCCGGCGCTAGACATTGCAGGAGAACTCATTTGGTAAAACAAATCGTAAAAGGTCGACGAAAAAGAAAGCTTATCTCCAGGAGGGCGAACCGGCTTTCACCATCGGGAATCCGCAAATTCTTTGATTTGCTGGAATCCATAGAAGGGGTTATCTCGCTGGGGGTAGGCGAGCCCGACTATGCCACGCCCTGGCACATCAGCGAGGCGGCCGTAAAGTCGCTGGAGAAGGGCTATACCATGTACACCTCCAACTCCGGCATAGTGGAGTTACGGCAGGAAACGGCTAAATACCTTGAAGAGAGGTACGGTATTAAATATGACCCCTTTGGCCAGATATTGATGACCGTCGGTGTTTCCGAGGCACTTGACCTGGCGATGCGGGCGATATTAAATCCGGGCGACGAGGTTATCATGTCCGACCCTCATTACGTCGCTTACGATTCCTGTGTCATTCTGGCGGGTGGTGAACCGGTGATGGTGCCGACATCGGAGAAGGATAACTTCGAGATAAACGCCGGTGATATCGAGTCAAGGATTACTCCCAGGACCCGTGCTATTCTTATAGGATATCCCGCCAATCCCACCGGCGCGGTGATGAGTCGGGACAAGCTACTGGCAATAGCCGATGTCGCCCGTCGTCACAAGCTGATGGTCATTTCCGATGAAATCTACGCCAGACTCGTCTATGGCGTCGAGCATACCTGTTTTGCCAGTCTCCCCGATATGCAAGACAATACGATACTGCTGGGCGGTTTTTCCAAGGCTTATGCCATGACCGGATGGCGTATCGGGTATGCGGCGGCACCGCGTGATATTATTGCCGCCATGACCAAGATACACCAGTATACGATAATGAGCGCTCCTACGATGGCTCAGGTAGCCGCCATCGAGGCGTTGAAGTCCGGGGAGTCCAGCGTGCAGGAAATGGTCGAGGACTATAACCGGCGCCGCCTGGTGATAGTTAAAGGACTTCGTGATATAGGCTTGAGTTGTTTCGAGCCGAAAGGGGCTTTCTACGCCTTTCCGTCGATAGCCGTTACCGGCATGACATCGGAGGAATTTTCCGAGAAGCTCCTTATCGAAGAGAAAATAGCCGCCGTGCCCGGCTCGGCATTCGGGGATTGCGGGGAGGGCTACGTGCGCTGCTGCTACGCTACCTCATTATCAGATATAGAGGAAGCTTTAAACCGCATGGAGCGGTTTGTGAAGAAGCACCGGAAGTAGGGGCGGTTGTCTAAGGCTGTCCCTGCTCCTTAAACCCCACCCTTATCCTATCGGTGGTCTAATCTCTAATTATTACTAAACTTCCACCACGAAATCGAAAGTTGCTTTCTGAGAATCATGCATCTCAGCTATATTTATGAGGGTTTTCTCTTCGAAAATCGGGTCGGTGGCATTGCGCGCCTCGCCGGGGAAAAAGAGCTGGGTGGTCAGTACCGGCGAGTTTTCATTAGCGCGTACCTTGGCGTGGACGTGAGGAGACCGGAAAAGGTACTCCTTCGGTCTTACCGTTTCCAGGTGGTAACAACCATCGGCGTCGGCATACTGGTGGCCGCGGAGGTTAAAGCCCTCGTTGTCGTATTCCCCGTTGCCATTGGCGTGCCAGAAATCAAGCCAGGCCCGGGGGATGGGATGGCCATCTCTATCAAGGACACGACCTTCCAGAACCAGTTTTTTACCCGGGGTACCCGACGCGGCGATATTGTGGCGTTCCGGAGAACCGGTCTTGTAGTACGGTCCTTCCTCAACCGGGGAGGTTAATTCGAGGCGGTCTTTACCTGCGTTCATGCCGTTTACCCCAGCCCGATTCTTTGCCGGACCTCGGCCAGCTTTTTCTCAGCCATGGGGTGGGCTTTATCCGCGCCGGCTTTCAGGATAGCATCAATGCGGCCGGGTTCGGCGGTGAGTTCACGGTAACGTTCCTGTACCGGACGCATCGTTTCGACAACCAGTTCTGCCAGCTCTTTCTTGAAATCACCGTAACCCTTGCCTTCGAACCTGGCCTCGATTTCTTTATTCGTTTCGCCGGAAATAGTCTGATAAATACCGAGCAGGTTGTAGATTCCGGGACGGTCTTCATCGAAGCGGATTTCGCGCCGCGAATCCGTGGTAGCGCGCATGATTTTGCGGCGGATGACATCGGGACCATCCAGCATGTGGATGTACTGGCCCTCGTTGCCCTCACTCTTACTCATTTTCTTCGTCGGGTCTTCCAGACCCATGATGCGGGCGCCGACTTCGGCGACTGTCGGCTCCGGGAGAACGAAAGTCTCGCCGTATATAGAGTTGAAACGCTGGGCGACGTCACGGGTCAATTCCACGTGCTGTTTCTGGTCTTCACCCACCGGGACGATGTCCGTATCATAGAGGAGAATATCGGCGGCCATAAGGGAGGGATAATCGAAGACACCGACACTGACCTGTTCTTTCTGCTTGAGAGCTTTTTCCTTGTACTGGGTCATGCGCTGCATCCAGCCCATGGGTATGTAGCAGTTGAGCAGCCAGGCAAGTTCGCTGTGTTCGTGGACGTGTGACTGCTGGAAAAGGATCGACCTATCCGGGTCGATACCGGAAGCAATGAGCAGACCGATTCCTTCGGTTATATACTGTCTAAGCTCGGCAGGGTCGAGATATACGGTGATGGCGTGAAGGTCGACGATGCAGAAAATACTATCGTATATATCCTGTTCAGCAGCCCAGCGGCGGATGGCGCCAAGATAGTTGCCAAGCTGCGGGCTGCCACTGGGTTTAAGTCCGGAAAAAACACGTTTTTTCATCTAGATATCTCTCCATGTCTGTTACATCTTCTCGGGGGCGTCCATACCCATAAGGTTCAACGTCCGGCCCAGCACCAGCTTGGCGGCTTTGACGAGCTTGAGTCGAGCCCCGGTAAGCTCTTTGTTAGTCGAGACGACGCGGCATTGTTTATAAAAACTGTGAAAGACGGTGGCCAGGTCCTGGGCGTAATAGGTGAGGTGGTGGGGCTCCAGTGAGCGGGATATCAGCTCTACCATTTCCGGCAGGAGCAGCATCTTGCGAATGAGGATAAGCTCCGGTTCCGAAGTAAGCAGGGAGACATCACCGTCATCGCTGGCGGCGCCCTTTTCTTTAGCGACGCGGAGGATGCTGGCGATACGGGCATGAGCATATTGCACGTAGTAGACCGGATTGTCGGCCGAGTGTTTTTTCGCCAGCTCCATATCAAAGTCCATCTGGCTGTCGGCTGTACGGCAGAGGAAGAAGAAGCGGCAGGCGTCAACGCCTACCTCCTCGACGAGTTCTCTCAGGGTAATAATATCCCCGCTGCGCTTGGAGATTTTGACAATCTCGCCGCCGCGGCGCAGGGTAACCATCTGGTGGACAATCATGCGGAGCCGTTCGGGGTCGATGCCGAGGGCTCCAACGACGGCTTTAAGTCGGGAGACATGCCCCATGTGGTCGGCGCCCCAGATATTAATAACCTCGTCGAACTGGCGCTCGATGAACTTATTGTAGTGATAGGCGATGTCGGCGGCGAAATAGGTGGGCGAGCCGTTGCCGCGGATAACGACATTATCCTTGTCCTCGCCGAGAGCGGTAGAGACGAACCAGGTGGCGCCTTCCTTCTCGGCGAGATAGCCGTTCTCGCGGAGCAGCTTCATCACCTTATCGAACTGGCCGTTCTCGTAGAGGGTCTTCTCGCTGTACCAGACATCGAATTCCACGCGTAGCTTTTCTAAATCCTCCCGCGTTCCGGTGAGTATTTTCGCCAGTCCCAGCTGCCCCAGAGCTTCGATAGCCTCAGCCTCCGGCATCTTCAGAAAACGGTCGCCTTCTTCAAGGGTGATTTCAGCGGCCAGGTCGACCATATATTTCCCCAGGTAACCCTCGGTGGGCATCTCGACATCCTTGGCGAAACCCTGCCGGTAGCGGGCATAGAGTGATAACCGGAACGAGTCCATCTGGCTGCCCGCATCGTTGAAATAATACTCTTTAGTAACGTCATAACCGCCGGCGGTCATGACATTACAGAGCGTGCTGCCGAGGACGGCGCCGCGGCCATGGCCGACGTGCAGCGGCCCGGTGGGATTGATGCTGACGAACTCTATCTGAATGCGGCTGCCTTCGCCGATATCGATGTTGCCGTATTCGTTCCCACTGTCCAGGATAACGTCCACCTGGTCGCTCAACCACCGGCTATCGAGCGTAAAATTAATAAATCCGGGTGGGGCAACGGCAGTGCTGCCGATTTGCGGGGACGGTTTGATAAAGGCGGCTATCTCGCCGGCGATTTCCAGGGGGCTGGTGCCGACCGCCCTGGCCAGCTTGAGCGAAATGCTGGAAGCGTAATCGCCGTGTTCCGGATTCTGGGGTCGTTCGATGACGATTTCGGGGAGGGTAACGGCGGGTAATTTACCTGCGTTCTGAGCTTCCAGAATAGCTGTTTTAATTATCTCTGCGATTGTCTCTTTGGGCGTCAATGCCGTAATCCCGTTCTTCAGGCTGATATTTATGACAGAATTATAGCATAATGCGTACTGTCATTGCGAGGGAGCGTTAGCGACGTGGCAATCTCTAATTCAGGATTAACGGATTGCTTCGCTGCGCTCGCAATGACTATATCTCACCCCCGGTGTCCCCCTCTCCGCAGGCTACTCTGCTTGAGGGACAAATCTCCCTTAATCCCTCCTTACGAAGGTGGGAAAGATTAGCTTATAACTAAGATATACGGTTTGTACAATCATCCTCTCCCCTTTGTAAGGGGAGAGTGAGAGAGGGATTTTGAAAGGGGGAGGGAAAAGAAAGAGGGGCTGATGCCCCTCTTGGACTGCCCATTTAAATAATTTAATTAATGAGGCACTAGCCCAGTGGTTCGAATCCCCTCGGCTCCATACAGTTTGATAACCTAGACCATTTCCCGCACCGTTTGGCTATTGTGGTCTTAAATCCTTGAAAATGTCTGGTGCGTAACGCTTTAATAAGTTCTTAGCATTATCACCCGTACCCTTCTTTCTGTCATATAGAAGTCCTTGTTTATCGGGTATAACAATCCTTGCTACTTCAGCATAACTCTTATAAGTCTTCCCTTTTTGTAGTCTTTGGCCATCGCCGACATACGTGACTTTATGCCCTCCCCTGCCTGCCTTTATAGTAGAAGACGCGAGAGTCTCTTGGGATATTTGGGGTGGATGATTTACCATTTCCTTAAATTTCTGCAATACTCCCTCTCTGATTAAATCTTTAGCCATTTCACTCTTTCGCTTCCCTGATAAGTTAGACACATAATTAAGTTTGGCGTCCGTATCCTTGTCTAAAATTACTTGAACTGTAGGCATTTGGTGCGTACCTCCTTTTTATAGATATAACCCATATTACCATATTAATTATAAATTGTCAATATGCCATTAATTTGGCGTTATGCGACAATTCGCTGTATGTTAGTAATTGGGAGAATGAGCTTCATGAGAGGAGCTTGCCCCATTTCCCCATTTAAAAATTGGCCCCTTCCCTTCCCTTAATCCACAAGGAAAGGGGGAGGGGGATAAAAAATGCGCCCCAAGCCGCACATGCCCCGAGGGCGGCCGGGTGGGAAAAGATATCTAATAGGGGTAAAGGTGGGGGTGGGCTAAAAAATTATTTTATTGTTGTTTCAGAAGTTCCTGCCCTTAGCCTCAAATCTATGTTGACAAAGAAAAATCCCTGTGATAGACTTAATTTACATATGAAGAAGGCGAAGACATAGTAAACTAATTCTGGTGGCTCAAGCCGGACAGGGGTCTGGTGGAAAAAACCGCCAGACCTTTTCTTTTGCCTTCCGCACTTTAACAATTGAATATAGCAGTTTAATATTAATCCTGAAGCAGGTCAAGCGTTAAGAGCATACGGTGGATGCCTTGGCATTAAGGGCCGAAGAAGGGCGTGGCAAGACTGCGAAAAGCACCGGTGAGCTGTCTAGCAAGCCTAACCGGTGATTCCCGAATGGGGCAACCCGGCCAGGTAAACCCTGGTCACCCCCGGCTGAACACATAGGCCGGGTGGAGGTAAGCGGGGGAAGTGAAACATCTCAGTACCCCGAGGAAAGGAAATTATTCCCTTAGTAGTGGCGAACGAACGGGGACAAGCCCAAACCCGGTAAGCCTAACGGCGTCAGGGCTTATGTTTACCGGGTGTTGTAAGGCAGGTAAGACCGAACCTGGAATAGGTCATGGAGTTATCAACCAAACCCTAGTCAAAAGTCTCTGGAAAGGGCTACCATAGAGGGTGATAGTCCCGTAAACGAAAGGGGAAGGCTCCATATCTGTCCTTGAGTACCACGGGACACGAGAAATCCTGTGGGAATCCACCCTGACCACAGGGTAAGGCTAAATACCCTTAATGACCGATAGTGAACTAGTACCGTGAGGGAAAGGTGAAAAGAACCCCGGAAGGGGAGTGAAATAGTACCTGAAACCGTATGCTTATAAGCAGTTAGAGGGGGCTTCGGCCCCTGATAGCGTGCCTATTGAAGAATGAGCCGGTGAGTTGTTCTATGTGGCCGGTTAAGCAACTGGCGTTGCGGAGCCGTAGCGAAAGCGAGTCTTAATAGGGCGAAATATGGTCGCATGGAGCAGACCCGAAGCCGGGTGAGCTACCCATGGCCAGGGTGAAGCTTCGATAAACTCGAAGTGGAGGC
>Ga0315554_1000168_pt1 | contig 35569 bp, 29 predicted proteins | sample SalMarSW160370MG_FD_202114 | JGI IMG/M metagenome (GOLD analysis project Ga0315554, IMG submission 202114) | Salt marsh sediment microbial communities from the Plum Island Ecosystem LTER, Massachusetts, United States - Salt Marsh Sediment SW1603-70 ...
CATCGATGCGATGGCGAAATACATCGGGATTCATCTGCCGGAGGTTAATATTGTTGATTTCTTTAACAGCGGTTACCTTCCCGAGACTATGGTGAATTTTCTTGCGCTGTTGGGCTGGAATCCCGGCGATAAACGTGAAATTATGTCGCGTGATGAAATAATCGAGTGTTTCGACCTTTCGCGTTTTACAAAGGCCAATAGTCTGTTTGACCGCGACAAGCTCCTTGCTTTCAACACCGAGCACATCCGCAGGGTAGATGGGGAAAAACTACTTCACCACTTAAAGGATTATCTGAAAGTTGTCGAATCGCCGGTGCTTGGCGCCGACGATGAGACCCTGAAGAGAATTATAGAAGTGTGTGCAGGAGCCAGAACGTTGGCTGATATTGAGAAAAAAAGCAGATTCCTCTTTTTGGCCGATGAGCAGATTGAGTACGATGAAAAAGCTATTAAAAAGGTTTTGCTCAAAAGTGACGGCTTAGCTATTTTAGCAATCGTTCGTGATAAACTGTCCGCTATGGAGCAATTTACCGTTGAAAATATTGAGGACATGCTGCGGGGCCTGGCGGAAGAAAAGCAGGTTGGCCTGGGTAAAGTCGCTCAACCCTTGCGTGTAGCCATTTGTGGCACTACAATCAGTCCGCCGATTTTTGACTCGGTGCAGATGTTAGGTAAAGAAAAAACATTGGCAAGGATAGACAAAACACTAAAAGAATTCGGACTATACGGGCAAGTAAGTTAAAGGATTAATATGAAGAATTCAAATTAATCCCAAAAGTTTTTTACGCTTTGTATCTTTTAAAAGTTTAACTTCGCAGTCATAAGAAAGGCAACTCCTGCATGAACAGACATTCTTTTTGTAATTGGCATCACCAACAAGAATAAGTGCGACTTTCTCCTTTTTAAGCATGTGGTAATGATATGCGTCTCGACGTGTCGCAGATGGCAACGATTCAAACATAGTGAAAGATTCACAGTTGGGCAGAATCTTGATTTTTACCTTTCTCTTTTCAGAGAATATTGAAGGAGTAACATTATGGAATCCCCAATATGGTAAGATGCTTTTTATATCAATTGTAAGTATTCCATCAGTAGGCGTTAATAGCCGGTTGTAGGTTTGAATTTTGCCTTTCATCCTTTTTATTAGCTCTGCTGAAAAAGTTTTTGTGTCCTTAATATTGTTGTTTATGGAATCTATAACATCTGAAAAGAAAAACGTTTGAACACGACTATTTTTGTTACCTATCCACCCTCCCATCTGGCCGTCAAGAAGCAATTTCAAAGCCATACATTTTAGGGACATTCTTTTTGAAGGTGAAAAATCTTTGACTTTCTCAAGCCGTATGATAGGATTTGAGTAAAATGTATTAGCTCTAAACTTAAAGATGTCTTTTAGCTCACTAATGGAATCCTCATGGGCTATTAGTGTATTGGCAAAATAGTTACCCCATATGTTCTCGTAACATTCTTGGGTGAGCGGCGTAATCGCCACTAATGGCATTATGCTGGAGGACTCAAGGCCTATAAGGGTATTTTTCATTTGAACTTTAAGAGTTCCGAAAGTGTTATTTCGAGGGCTGTAGCAATTTTTTCAATATTTACCAAAGAAATGTTCCTCGTGCCCCGTTCTACATCGCCGACATATTGGCGGCTCAAGCCAGATAGTTCTGCTAAATCCTCCTGGGTTATCCTTTTGGCTGAACGAAGCTCTTTTATTCGCAGGCCAAATTTTTGGAGAATCGTCATAACAAGAAGATATCGAATGAGTACTATGTGTGTCCACCAACTATAAGTGTCATTACTAATAATTATGAAAGGTGGTTTAGTTATGTTTTGTGTATATGATACTAACGGAAACTCACATAAATTTGATATAATGCAGGATTTGAAGGAATATATTGAAAACAGGCATGCAGAAGAAGGAGGTTTTGATTGGATCTCTGAAATTAAGGACAGCGAAGGAAGTTACTATGGATGTAGCTGGATATTGGAAATTGAAAGAATTTGACAAAATCAAGACATACCGAATTACAATGAAAGAATTACAAATACGTTTTAAGCACAAATAACTCTGAAGAGGTGCTGCTAATAGGAAAATGAGCTAATGTCGTTATTGGTAACCGGTTCTATTGGAATTGATACTGTTAAAACACCTTACGGGGACAGTGAGAATTGTCTCGGTGGTTCTTCTGTCTATTTTAGTATGGCGGCGAGCTTCTTTACGCCGGTCAGGTTCGTAGGTGTTATCGGGCCGGATTGTCCTTTTGATTTGGCTGAAGTCTTTGCCGGCAGGGATATCGATTTGACGGGTTTGGAGGTCAGGAAGCAGAGCAAGACCTTTCGCTGGAAAGGGACCTACTCGGACGATATGAACGACAGGAGGACGGATTACATCGAATTAAATGTCCTTGCCGAGGCGCCGCCGGAGGTGCCTGCCGAATATAAAGACAGCGAATTTGTCTTTCTTGCAAACACAGCACCGGCCCTTCAGATACAATTGCTCCAGCAGGTACAAAATCCTGTCTTCACAGCTGCCGATACGATGGACTGCTGGATTAAGAATGATATTGATGATTTGAAACAGCTTCTTAAAAAAATCGATTGCTTAATAATCAATGACGGCGAAGCGCGGATGCTGGCGGACGATTATAATCTTATAAAGGCGGCGGAGAAGATTTTGGATATGGGGCCGACTGTCTTGATAATAAAGAAGGGCGAATCCGGCTCGATGATGTGTAAAGCGGGCGGCGAGAGGTTTATGTTGCCGGCCTATCCGGCCGCCGATGTCAAAGACCCGACCGGTGCCGGGGACAGCTTTGCGGGAGGATTGATGGGTTATCTGGCACAGGTCGGCAGGACCGATTTTGACTCGTTAAAGAAAGCAGTTGCTTACGGCACGGTGGTTGCCTCGTTTACAATTGCCGATTTTTCACTGGCAGGCCTGACCTCGATAAGCAAAACCGATATCGACAGCAGATTAGAAACTTTGCGGGAAGTAACACATTTTTAGGAATTCTAAAGCAAGATGCGATGCTTTATAGCGATAGATCTTGACGAGAATAACAGGGCCGCATTGGGTGATTTGCAGCAGCAATTGAAGAGTAAAGTTGATGTTAAAAAAAGCGACGTCAAGTGGGTAAAGCCTGAAAATATACACCTGACGTTGAAGTTCTTAGGCGAGATTGGAGATGAGCAGGTCGTTGATGTCTGTAATATAGTCAAGGACGTTGCCGGCAGAAACGACAGCTTTGAGCTGGATATAGAATCGGTTGGTCATTTCGGCGGCCGAAGTGCAAGGATTTTGTGGGTTGGTACAGGCAAGGGTCGTGAAAATCTGTTACAATTGCAGAAGGGTATTGAACAGCAATTGGCCTCGGCTGGTTGGCCGCCGGAGAACAGGGCCTTTTCCGGCCATTTGACCCTTTGTAGGATAAGAAACTCGAAGGCCGGTATAAAGCTGGCGCAGGTAGCCGAGCAGTATAGCGATTTTAAGGTCGGTGTTATGCCGGCTGATTCGGTCTCGGTGTACCAGAGCGAGTTGACGCCTACCGGGCCTATTTATACCGTTTTGGGCGACTATAAAATGCAGTAAAGTGGAAAACTTAAAGCTAAAAATGCAGAACCAAAACTCAAAACTTAAAACTGATTTGAAGCACAGGGCATATCAATATTCCATTAAAATGATAGAGTTCTTAGATACTCTGCCGAAAGATGTCTCTACAGAGGTTATTGCAAAGCAACTATTGAGGTCGGCTACATCTATCGGCGCAAATATTGTTGAAGCTAAAGCCGCCAGTTCAAAAAGGGATTTTACCAATTTCTTTAGTTATTCTCTTAAGTCCGCGAACGAAAGTTTGTATTGGCTCGGATTGTTAAGAGATGCAAAGAAAATGAATAATCCTCAAATAGACGACCTTTTAAAAGAAACCAAAGAATTGGCAAACATATTAGGATCGAGTATCTTGACCCTGAAAGGGAAGAAATGAGTTTTGAATTTTAAACTATGGTTTTTAGCTTTTAGTTTTAAGCTTTTAATTTTTATAAGATTGGAGGTTATAAAGATGGCAAAGACAAAAACGTCCCAAACAGGCAAGGGCAAGGTAGAGGCTTTGAGGTCCCAAACAACCGGCAAGGAAACCGCCTTGCAGCGTGTGATTGCGCAGATTGAAAAGCAATACGGCCAGGGCGCGATTATGCAAATGGATGAGCACAGGTACGCCAAGATCGAGGGCGTACCGACCGGTTCTCTGTCGCTGGACATGGCTCTTGGAGGTGCGGGCGTGCCCCGAGGCAGGATTACGGAGCTTTATGGCCCGGAATCGTCCGGCAAGACTACACTGGCTCTTCACGTCATTGCAAGTGCTCAACGCGGGGGCGGAGTGGCGGCGTTTATCGACGCCGAACACGCGCTCGATACCACATGGGCCAAAAGACTGGGCGTTGATGTCAACAGCCTGCTGGTCAGCCAGCCCGACACCGGTGAACAGGCTCTTGAAATTGTGGAGATGCTGGTCAGGTCCAATTCGGTCGATGTGATAGTTGTCGATTCGGTGGCCGCACTTACCCCGGCAGCGGAGATCGAAGGCCAGATGGGTGACACACACGTCGGACTGCAGGCAAGATTAATGAGCCAGGCGATGAGAAAGCTTACCGCAGTCATCGGCAGGAGCAAAACCGTCCTTCTGTTCATAAATCAAATCCGGATGAAAATCGGCGTGATGTTTGGCAATCCGGAAACCACTCCCGGCGGAAGGGCACTGAAGTTTTACAGCTCGGTCCGAATCGACGTAAGACGGCTGGCGACTATTAAGGACGGCGGCATCGCAGTGGGCAGCAGAGTCAGGGGCAGAGTGGTAAAGAATAAAATAGCACCGCCTTTCCGTGAATCGGAATTCGACCTTATGTTCGACCACGGAATAAGCTATGAAGGCGACTTGCTTGATTTGGGAGTTGATTGCGGTTGTGTGGAAAAGAGCGGCGCCTGGTTAAACTACGGGGACATCCGCCTCGGGCAGGGCAGAGAGAACGCCAAGAAATATCTAACTGAAAACAAGGATTTGTGCGATGAGATAAAAGAAAAAATCCTCGTTGCCAAAGGTTTAAAGTCAGAGACGCAACACGAGAAATGAAATGTTAAGTGCAGAGCAAATCAGAAGCGGCTTTATAGATTTTTTCAAGGACAAGGGGCACGAGTTTGTCCCCAGCTCGCCCATCGTGCCTATTGGTGATGAAACGTTACTTTTCACCAATGCGGGGATGAACCAGTTCAAGGACATCTTTCTGGGCCTTGTGTCGCCGGAGTATGGGCGTGCGGTCAACAGCCAAAAATGCCTGCGGGTAAGCGGTAAGCACAACGACCTTGAGCAAGTCGGCAAAGATACCTATCACCACACTTTTTTCGAGATGTTAGGCAATTGGTCGTTCGATGATTACTTTAAGGCTGAGGCAATCGAATGGGCCTGGGAGCTTCTCACAAAGGTTTGGGGGATTGCCCCGGACAGCTTGTGGGCGACGGTTTTTGCCGGTTATGATGGCGAAGGCCTGCCCAGAGATGATGAGGCCGACAGGCTGTGGACGAAGGTGACTCCGATACCGGCAGAGCGGGTCCTGGCTTTCGGGAAAAAAGGTAATTTCTGGGAAATGGGCGATATCGGTCCCTGCGGGCCCTGCAGCGAAATACATATCGACCTTGGGCCTGATGTGTGCGATAAAAAAGGTGTCCCCGGCCACAAATGCGCCGTCAACGGCGGCTGCAGCCGGTTCATCGAACTCTGGAACCTGGTCTTTATACAGTATAATCGTACCGATGAGGGCAGACTCCTCGAATTAGGCGCCAAATACGTCGATACCGGTGCCGGCCTGGAAAGAATCGCAGCGGTGCTGCAGAAAAAAAAGAGCAATTATGATACCGATTTGTTTATGCCCATAGTCGAAGGTATCGCCGAGATAACCGGCCACAAATACACCTCCAGGCTCAACAACAATATCGACAATGCCTTCAGAGTCATATCAGACCATATTCGTGCCATAATCTTTGCGATAACCGACGGGGCGACACCCTCGAATGAGGGCCGGGGTTATGTAATTCGTAGGATACTTCGCCGGGCTTCGAGGTTTGGCAGAGAGCTTGGAATGCACGAGCCGTTTATATATAAACTCGTGCCGGTCGTTGTTGATTGTTTGGGTGAGGCGTTTGGCGAAATAAAGGAGAGGGCCGACCACGTCTCAACGGTCGTCGAATCGGAAGAGGCAAGCTTTGGCAGGACGCTCGACAGGGGCATTGAACTCTTCAACGCCGCCGCCAAACGGGCCAAGGCGGGCAGAGAGAAAACCATCAGCGGCGAGGATGCCTTCCAGCTTTATGATACCTATGGCTTTCCGTTTGATTTGACCGAACTGATGGCCGATGAAAGAAACCTCAAAGTCGATACGGTAAAATTTAACGAACTGATGGAAGAGCAGAGACAGCGCGCAAGGGCAGCATCTGTTAAGGATTCCATATCTATATCTGAAAAGGTTAGCGTTACTATTTTGTCGAAAACGGAAGATCTGCATAAATACCATGTCGACGATTGCGACAGTAAAATAGTCGGCTTTGTTGATGAGAAGGGATTCAGGAACGACGGTAATATTGAAGTTGAGGGGGAAGTTGGGATTGTCCTCGACAGGACTTGCTTTTATGCGGAAGCGGGTGGGCAGATTGGTGATTGTGGTATTATCAAATCGGAGCACGGAAAGTTTATCGTTGAAAGTACGACAAAGATAGCCAACTGTGTTATTCACCAGGGCCACGTAGCCGAAGGCTCATTTAGTGCTGGCGAAAAGGTGAAGGCAATCGTCAGTCGAGAGAGAAGGGACTCGATAAAGAAAAACCACACAGCTACTCACCTGCTGCAGTGGGCGCTTCAGATGGTATGCGGCAAGTCGGTGGCGCAGCAGGGCAGCCTTGTTGGGCCGGACTATTTGAGGTTTGATTTCACCTGCCCCAAGGCCCTGACGGGTGAGCAGACAAAAGAGGTTGAGAATTTAGTTAGACAGAAAATCACGGAAGATTTGCCTTTAACGTGCGTAGTGATGCCGAGGGCGGAGGCGGAAAAGTTAGGGGCTATGGCGCTTTTCGGCGAAAAGTATGGAAGCGAAGTAAGGGTGGTGGCTATTGGTGCGGCAGACGAGAAACTGCTTGGGGATGCTTTTTCGAGGGAATTCTGCGGCGGGACACACTGTGATAATACGGGACAAATAGGCGGCTTCAAGATAATCAAGGAAGAAAGCATTTCCGCCGGCGTCCGCAGGATTACAGCACTGACCGGCTCCGGGCTCACCAACTATCTCGAGGACCGAGGCGAAATTGTTGACAAGCTTTCGGTTATGCTTAAGACCAGCGCCGAAGAATTGGTTGACCGTGTTGACAGGTTGATAAAAGAAAATAAGAAACTTGCAAAAAAGCTCAAATCGGGCGCAGGACGAGCAGGCTCTGACGCAAAGGATGAGGCAAAGAAGCTCCTGGAAAAGTGTGAAAAAATAGACGGCACTTCTGTAATCATTGGTCGTCTCTCAACGACGTCGGTCGAGCAGGCCAGAGAAGCTGTCGACATGCTCAAAAAGAAGGCAAAATCTGCCGCTGTAGTTCTGGGCTTTGATGATGACGGCAAGGTGACATTGTTGGCCGGTTTCACCGATGATTTAGTCAGGAAGGGACTGAAGGCCGGCGTGTTGGTCAGGGAGATTGCACCGATAGTCGATGGCGGCGGCGGCGGAAGGCCGCAAATGGCCCAGGCAGGCGGTAAAAAACCGGAGAAAATCAAAGACGCTCTCAACAAAGCCAGGGAGCTGATAAAAGAAAAGTTGACAGGCTCTTGACTTTTTCTCGGCTTTCGGCCGCCGAGCGGTGTGGGGCCGAAGGCGGTTTGAGAGGGAGAGGCCATCGTGATTAGATTTAGCTGTAAAAATTGCGGTCACAAAATCAACGTCGAAGATAAACACGCGGGCAGGAGGGGTAAATGCCCAAAATGTGGTAAGATTGTCTTAGTGCCGGATAAATCAATTATCGTTACGTTTCAGTGTGGAAACTGCGGCCGGAATATCAATGTTTCGAAAATGTATGCGGGCAAAAGGGGTAAGTGCCCTAAGTGCGGCAACATCATCATTATCCCGGAAATAGAGGACGCAAAGCCGGTAACAAGTCAGATTGGTTCCGGCACTTTACTGATGAGTCCTGCGGGTTCGGTTTTAGACCCCTCGCTTTTTAAGATTCCACCAAAGGAGGGTAGAGCAGCAACTTTGCCAGCCGGTTATAATGGTCTTCCTGGAAGTGAGCAGGCACTTTTAAGAAGACAGGACGAAGATGAAGCCGAATCTGCCGGCCAACGCAAACTGCCGTGGATTATCGACATTTTTCTATATCCGATAAGCGTGCCGGGCCTGACGGTTCTCGGGGTAATTATTGCAATACCGTTATTAATTGATATTCTGGCCAAATTGCTTGGCCCATTTGGTTTTTTCGTATCAATCCCGGGATTTTTTGTGAAAATTGTCGTTGGATTGTATGTGTACTGGTACTTTTGTGAGTGCATCCGCAATAGTGCGGAAGGTGGATTGCGGGCGCCGGAGACCATAGGCAGTATGGCATCTCTGGGCGAGATGTTCTGGCAATTTCTCAGGTTAGTCGCATGCTACGCTTCTTTCTTTGGGCCTGTGACCTTTTATGTCGCCTATAATGATTTTTCTTATGCTAAAACAAGCAGTGCGGTTTTCTGGTCTTTACAAACCTATGGGATTTTCTTTTTCCCGATGGGAATATTAGCTGTTGTTATGTTTGACTCGGTTAAGGGACTCAATCCTGTATTGCTCATTCAGTCGATAATCAGTGCTTTTTTGCAGTATTGCGGATTAGTAATACTCTTTTATGGCTTGGCGGCCTTATTCATTGTAGGTATAGTAGGATTGGTTTTTACAGGTATTGTCGGAGGGTGGACATTGTCGGCGTTCTTGACCTTGGTCTTTGTTAGTATGGGTTTCGTCTGGCTGTTGTTTGTGGCGGGACATTTGCTGGGAAGGTTCTACTGGAAGTATCAGGGAAAATTGAACTGGGAAGTTTAGAGAAGACCGTAAGTAACCTTTGACAACGGGATTTGAGATGGAAGATTTTGTTATTAAGCTTCGCTGTACACACTGCGGTCAGAAAATCGATGTCCCTGTGAGCTATGCAGGCAAAAATATCAAATGCCCAAAATGTCAGAATATAGTTGTAATTCCGAAAGCAGAAAACGCGGCGCCCGTCGGGGAACAAGGCGGTCTTAGTGACTCAAAGAGCGGAACAAAATATGCGGGTTTTGACCATGCTCTTTTTGATATTCCGCCTGAAGATAAGGCTGCAAATCAGCTTGGCAGTCGGGATGGCGTGTCTGAAAAAAATCTTGGAGAATTGCACAAACCTGTTGAAAATACGACCTTGGATGAAGCAAAATCTTTCGGCGAACGCAAGCTTCCGTTCTTTATCGATATATTCCTTTATCCTGTGAGTTTTTGGGGCCTGGTTAATCTTACGATTATTATTGCAGTGCCATTGTTACTTGATTTTCTGCAGAAAATCATGATTATCCAGCTTTCTTGCTTATTTGGGCTTATAGCCTTAGTTATAAATGTCTTTGTCTTTTTGTTTATGTATTGGTACTTTGCCGAATGCGTCCGCGACAGTGCCGAAGGAGGATTGCGGGCGCCGAATGTTAGAGGAGACGTTCCCGGCGCGGTCGATATGTTCCTGCAGATGGTGAACATAATTGGTTGTCTTTTGATTTTCTTTCTGCCTTTTGTTATTTATGTATTGGTTGCCGGAAGGATTGACGTAATCTTCTGGCTGTTATTGATATATGCAGTTTTCTTCTTTCCGATGGCGTTGCTGGCTGTTGTTGTCCTGGACTCTCCTGTCGGCCTTAATCCTCGGCTGCTCTACAGCTCAATTTCGATTACATTCCGTCAGTACTGTGGGCTTGCCTTGCTGATTGTCGCTGCGATATTGCTGATTGGTACGCTCGGCCGCAAGGGAGACGAATCAGGATATTTGGCCTTTATTATTCGTTGTGCAACTATTTATCTGGTATTTGTCGCCGCTCATCTGCTGGGCAGATTTTACTGGCGGAATCGGGGAAAACTCAACTGGAAGGTTTAGTTTGTTGCGGGTTTATTTTTGCTGTCGGATTTTTATGCTTTTTGCGTGTGCGTCGAGGCCTTCGGCTTCGGCTAAGCGAATAATATCCTCGGCACTTTCTGCTAATTTTTTCTTGTCGTATTCGATAATACTCGTGGACTTGATAAAATCATTACTGGTAAGCGCACTGGAGAACCTTGCCCCTCCACCGGTAGGTAGTGTATGACTTGGTCCGGCCCAATAATCACCAACAGCAACGGGACTATAATCGCCTATGAAAATCGCACCGGCATTGTCGATTTTATCTGCGATTTCTTTACTCTTATCGCCGCATTGAATCTCTAAATGCTCTGATGCAAATTCATTCGCCCATTCAATAGCATCGTTCATATTCTTAAACACAACAATTCCACAGTATTTCGTTAGGCGTTCGATTGTTTCTTCTGCTCTGTTGAGTTGCATTACTTGTTTTTTAAGTTCGCCGAGGGTGTTTTCGGCAACTTGCTGTGAATCTGTAAATAATATTGCGCTGCCCGGTGCATGTTCAGCCTGGCTTAACATATCCGCTGCAATCCATGAAGGATTGGCTTTGTCGTTTGCGATTATCAATACTTCGCTTGGCCCGGCTATTGAATCAATTCCAACCTCACCAAAAAGCAACCGTTTTGCGGTCTGAACCCACATATTGCCTGGACCAACGATTTTATCAACTCCTCTGATTGTATCCGTTCCCGATGCCAAAGCTGCCACTGCCTGTGCCCCGCCAATACGATAAACTTCATAGATTCGAAGCTCATAACACAAAGCTAATATGACAGGATGGATGCCGCCCTGATATCTCGGAGGGGAAATTACGACAATTTCTTTTACACCAGCGACTTGTGCAGGGACAGCCGTCATTATCACTGTGGAGGGCAACGGGGCCGATGCGCCGGGGACACAAATGCCAACTCGTTTGATAGGCTTATATTTTATGCCGGTTTCTCCCGACAAGTCCGATTTGTTTCCGATGAATATCTTTGCTTGGTATTGCCGTACGTTTTCAATCGCTTTGTGAATCAAAGTCAAAAGGTTTTTGTCAATTTCCCTATGTGCTTTTTCCAAATTCTCCTTTGAGACTAGGAATTGCTCAGGTGTCAACTTAACAACATCATACTTTTCCGTATATTCTGCAACAGCCTTATCACCGTGCTCCAAAACTTTTTCGATAATTTTAACTACTTCCTTGCCTTCATCGCTTCTGGGGTTAAACGTCGCAGCCTGACATATTGCCATGCGAAGTTGTACTAATCTTTGATCGAAGCCTGGCTGTTTATAGGAGATTAGGATTTGGTCGAGTTCGTTGGTCAAGATGTTCTCCTATCCGGGGAAATTGCCGTGGCTGTAGACTCGTGTTGCTCGTTGGAGCAGCAGGTAGTCTTTGCCTTTGAACTTGGTTACAATCCCTGCTGTTTTGAACCGCAGCTTCTCCGGTGCAGCCGACTGCTTACGCTGGGCCTGCTCAAGAACCTGGCAGGGCAGCAGACGAAGTGAAGTCTTTGCTTCCGTACGGCCGATGGCATCAGGAACAAAGCTGACTTCCTGCCACGCCTTTTGTGTTTCCTGTCCCGACTCGCGGATAAAACCGCATCTGTCGGCCAAGATATAATCCTGTTTTAGTTCTGATTTTGTCTTATCGGCGGGTTCGGTTCCGTTTTTTTCACTGTTTTGTTCGCGTGTTTTGTGGACAATCCTTTTCTTTCTGTCCGGCAATTTATCTATTAACTCTTTCGGTATGGTCAAAACATCGTTCGGCTCATTGATTTTCGGCTGGTTTTCCTGCTGCGGCGATTTTTGTGATGTTGGTAACTGCGGCTGCTTTACTTTCGCAAGAGGCAGAAAATATATTGGGAATATGAAGTTTTTGCCCCTGTATTGGGTAACTCTGCCCCAGAGCCTGTAACTTGCATTAGAATCTTTATTAGCGTCGGCTATCATTTTTTCCAGAACCGATGACGGCAGGATTCCCAAGCTCGCCCCGGTTTTTATAAGGCCTCTGTCGTCACTAACATCCGAATCAAATTCGAAGGACCATCTGTCAAAGGAAGATTCTCGACTATTTTCATTGCTGTCCTGGATAACTAATCTGCCATCGATGCCCGTCAATGCGAAGCCGTCCCGAAGCGGTATTTGGCGATTGTTTGTCGCGCCGAGCCCCAAAGCAGTCGGGAGAACGCTTATAAAAAACACAAATACCGAAATTGTAAGATTCTTGTCCATAAACAATTCATTGGTTAGTAATCAATTCTACGACCTGCTCGATACTTTCTGCCTGCTTTATATGCCGGCTGCTGTCGTGGTCGTCGACCGCAATCAAATCGAGCAGGGGCTGCCAAAATCCGCCTACAAGTATAATCGGTTTATCAGCATTCAAAAAGCCTTTGTTTTTTAACTCCCAGACCTTTGCCAATTCCAGCAGTGTTCCTGTTCCGCCGGGCAGGACAACGTACGCCTGTCCGAGTTTCAACAACGTATCAAGCCGTTCGTCGAATGAATCGGTAACAATTTCACGGCTGATATATTCGTTCGCTTTACTGTCCCTGAAGGCCGAGCAGGTAACGCCAATAATATTACCGCCGGCCTCGGCTGCCCCTTTAGCCGCCGCCAGCATCGTTCCGCCATATCCGCCGTTGGCGATAGTAAAACCAGCTTGGGCCAATAGAGCGCCCACTCTATAGGCAAGGGTATAAGCAATATCGCCGGGCTTGGCCCTGCTGGTACCGAAAATAGTTATCGTTTTTTCAGCCATTGTCTTTTTATAACTCAGGGACAAAGTGACAGAGGCACAAAGGCACAGAGTTACCTTGTTCGTTTGTCATTTAGCCTTTTAGTCAAGCTGCTCAGCATTCGCTCTATTTCTCTGCTCGATTCATAGAGTTTATCGAAGTTGGTTTTGTTCAAATACTGTAGGTTCAAAGCAATTTCTATCTGGGTCTGCAATTCGTAGAGAGAACCAGCAGCGATATATAGAAAGCGAATATATTCGCTGGTTGAGTTTCTACCGTAACCTTCTGCCATATTGCTGGGGATCGAAACAGCACATCGTCTCATTTGGGAAGTTAAGCCATAGGTCTCATCCTTGGGAAATGACTTTGATAGCCGATATATTTCCGTAACCTGAGCCATAGATTTTTGCCAAACAAGCAGGTCTCTATAAGTTTTCATTTGACCTTTCTTTGTCCCTTTGTCCTCTTGTCTCTTTGCCCCTTTGTTCCTCTGCCACTTTGCCCCTTTACCCCTTTAATTGTGTAATTCAAAAGTCCGTCTGAGAGTAAGATTTCTCTATCTCTGGCAGAGAGAATCAGCTTGCCGACAAATTCAAATGAAGCAGTTTTATTTACAATCTTAACTTCATCGCGGCCTTTTATCGCTTCAAGTAGATTGTCTATCTGAAGCAGGTCTGCCGGATTGATTTTGTCGCAATCTCCCGGCTCAGCGAATTCTATGGGTACAATGCAGAAGTTAATCAAATTGGCTTTATGGATTCGCTCGATACTCTTTGCGAGCACTGCCCGCACACCCAGATGCATCGGGCAAAGAGCAGCATGCTCTCTTGACGAGCCTTGGCCATAACTTTCGCCTGCCACGATTATACCGGCAAATCCTTGTTTCTTGAGCTCAAGGCTGCGCTGGGCAAATGTCGGCTTGCCCGGTTCGTTGAAGCAGTTGAAGACGACCTTTGCGTATTCGGGTACATTCGAGCGCAGCTTCAGGTAAGGCCCGGCCGGCATAATGTGGTCGGTGGTTATTTTGTCGCCGCATTTTATCAGGACTTGTCCCTGTAATGTTTCCGGCAGGGACGGCGGCATTTCCGGCACCACAATCGTAGGGCCGTGCAGGACCTTTACTTTTACCGCATCTTTTTCGCTCAAAGGCGGCTCTATCATATTGTCATTTATGATAAATTCGGCCGGTTGTTCTATTTTCGGGTATTCTGCCCCGAGGATTTTGGGCAAATCGCGCGGGTCCGTAATTTGGCCGGTCAGAACAGAGGCGACCGCCGTCTCCGGGCTGACCAGATAGACCTTGTCGTTTTTCGTCCCGCTTCGCCCGGCAAAGTTCCTGTTAAACGTGCGCAGGCTCACCGTTCCATCAGCGGGTGAAAGGCCCTGTCCGATGCAAGGCCCGCAGCCGCATTCAAGGACGCGAGCGCCGGCTGAAATCATATCTCCCAGTGCCCCGGCCTCTGCCAGCATATTTAAAACTTCTCTGCTGCCAGGAACAATCGCAAATTCGACCATATTGTTTATACGCCTGCCCTTTAAGACCTTTGCTACCATCATTAAGTCCGCAAGGCCAGAGTTTGTGCAGCTTCCGATTAAGACCTGTTTTGTTTGGACGCCGGCAATTTCTCTGACGGTTTTGACGTTATCAGGCGATGATGGACAGGCCGCCATCGGTTCAAGTTCCGACAGGTTTATTTCAATGATTCTGTCATATTCGGCATCCGGGTCGGCAGCCAGCGGCTTATAGTCTTTCTTTCTTTTCTGGGCGGCGAGAAATCTTTTCGTTTGCTCATCGCCGGCAAAGATACTCGTTGTTACGCCTAATTCCGCTCCCATATTGGTTATCGTTGCCCGCTGCGGCACAGTTAGTTCTGAAGCGCCTTGGCCGAAATATTCGACCGCCCAGCCCACGTTGCCTTTTGTCGAGAGCCGGCTGAGCAGTTTAAGGATAATGTCCTTGGCTGATACCCAGTGGCCCAATTGGCCGGTAAGTTTGACACCCAGGATTTTCGGACAGGTCAGATAGAATGGTCCCCCCGCCATAGCCGCCGCCACATCCAGCCCGCCGGCCCCGATGGCAAGCATACCGAGTGCGCCGCAGGTGGGCGTATGTGAATCGCTGCCCAGAAGTGTCGCCCCGGGCTTGCCGAACCGCTCCAGATGGACCTGATGGCAGATGCCGTTGCCGGCCCGCGAATGATAGACGCCTGATTTGGCCGCTATCGTTTGCAGATACAAATGGTCGTTGTGGTTTTCCGGCCCGAATCCGGCCGTGTTGTGGTCAACATAGCTGACCGACAGGTCGGTTTTAACTCTGCCGGTTCCCATCGATTCAAACAGCAAAAATGCCGTTGTTCCGGTAGCGTCTTGTGTGAGCGTCTGGTCAATCCGGATGCCAACCTGCTCACCAGCGGCGATTTTGCCGGCCACTAAATGCTTAGAAAGTATCTTATCAACGAGTGTTTGTCCCAATTCTGCACTCCCTGAAAATCAAAGCAGCCAATTTAACATAAATGCCGGCTAAAGACAAATCTTATGTTTGCTCAAATAGTGAATTGGTGGATGAACTACTCACCAATTACCAATAAGAAAGCGGCCTTGTGCTCAATCACACAAGGCCGCCTGTTAACAAGGCCAAAAAGGTGTTGTACGAGCAGGTTAAACACCTATTAACGCGGTGTCTCACCAATCACGTACAATCACACCGTCTTTGCCTACAAAATACCGCTCTCCACCTTTAACCTTCAGATTGTAGACCTTACCAACAAAAGGCATTGCTCTCTTTACAACATTCTTGATGCTAATTGGGCCCTTCAATGATTGCAGTTTTGAGCCGCTTCTCAAATTCTGTACTCGGATCCATTGGCCAGAATTAACGAGAAAGAGGTGTGAACTTGCAACACTGATACGATTCCCACTTTCGAGCACTATATCGTAACATTCGAACGTCCCCTCGTGCTCCTGGACCCTTTCAATCTGCTTTAAGGAGGCCGGTTTCTCTGCGCATAGTGCCACTGAGGCACCGTCAGGCTTGCCGACGTTCTGTCCTGCGGCAACTCTTGAGATTTGCACAAGTGCGCCATTGATCCATACGCGAGTATCAGCAGGGAAACAAGACGGTCCTTTTTCTACTGGTGGTTCGCCTGCAGCGCCGAGACCGCACTCATTTACCAAAAATGAATCTTTTGGTACGCTCGGATGGAGCTTACAATATTCAGGATCCTGATCTACGGCGCAATCCAACGGGGGCACACCTTGCTGTATATCCGCCGAAGAGTCATAATATGTATAAATGTTGTCCTCTTCGATACCACAGAATGACTGTTTTTCAAAGGATACGTGGTTGTCCATAAACAATACGTTTTGCCCCTCCCTCTGGTGAGCTCCGGCGTTTCCAAATTGGTATTTTGTTATGCCGTCGAACTTTTCGTGGCTGTCCCAAAGGAATTGTGATGCGTCAGTATCGTTGTCTAACCATGGATTTTGGTCGGCTGCCACTGCCATGCCGGGTTCACTTGATGCGGTACTGAGGAAAAACCTATTGTAGGGCATATGGTAGGAGTAGCTGCAGTGGTTGGTGGGTGAATAACTTTCATTAGTGCTTGGGCCAGGTCCAAAATCCCAAACATCCTCATCTTCATAACCTGACGATAGGTAATTTTCAACTTTGAAGACTGTCGTATTGGATTCGCTCTTGCAGACAAACGACTTTGGGGTTACCTCGGCATACCTTACCAGAAGATAAAAGCTGGAAGTGATAGTTGCACTTGTTACCCCTCCCCCTACCGGATTGCCGAAAGCACCCGTGCGATCAGTAGCAGCCCATTGAAGAAGCTCGTCAACCCAAACGGTCCCGACATAACCTGCCCGCGGGAAGTCGTTGTCGTAATCGTTGGCATAGATAAGCATTGCTCTGCCTATGCCCGACAGGTTGGAACCGCAGACCATTCTAAAGGCGATCTGCCTCACCCTGGAAAGAGCCGGCATCAGGATGCCCATCAGCAGCGCTATGATCGCAATCACGACCAAAAGCTCAACCAATGTAAAACCTTTTCTTTTTCCTTTCATTTTATGTCTCCTTTACTTTTTTCGAGATTCGCAAAGTCAACTGCTTTTAAGCACACTTTTTTAATTTTATCGATTTAATAAATAAATGAAGCTAAATACTGCTGTTTGGAAACGAAAAAAAACTTGTTTTTTGCGAACCTCCTTTCTTTATTTTTTTCGCCTGAAAGCAGTTGATTCAAATCCACAGTATTGAATTTTTTCATTGTAGCTCATGTATCGGCTTACTCTTTATTTGAGGCTGCTCTGGCACAGCGATTTAAACCTTAGAGGCAAAAAAGCTCTTTTTCGCAGGCAGGTTAGGGATATGATAAAAAAACAAATTATGATGGCGGTTTAAGTTATAATAATGCTTTTAAACCTACCTGTCTTTATATTATATTCTAACACAAGGACAATTCCCTGTCAAATAAAATTTCGGCAAATACGCTAAAATTATTGAAATTTTATGAATTTTTCTTTATATGGCTGTTTTTAGCTTATAATCGTGGGTATGACCGCAATAAGAACTTTTGAAAATATAAAGAAGTTACTTAAAAAGCACAATCAGAGCCACCTTTTAACGTTTTGGGAGCAACTGGGTGCGGCTGAGAGGCAGAATCTGCTTGCACAAACCCGGCAGTTGGATTTACCGAAAATAGACGACTGGGTGGCTAAATTCGTAAAGAAATCCTTTTTAGCTGAAATAAGTAGAGATTTAGTCCCTGCCCAGTCCTACAGCGATGTTCCGGTCGACACCGCTCAAAAACGCAAATACGACAAGGCAATTAAATTGGGTAAAGAGTTGATATCGACCGGCAAGGTCGCCGCTCTGGTCGTGGCCGGCGGCCAGGGAACCCGGCTCGGATTCGACGGCCCAAAGGGCAATTTCCCTGTCAGTCCTGTTAAAAACAAGACGCTTTTTCAAATCTTTGCCGAGAATATCACAGCAGCATCGGAAAGGTACCGGACCAATTGTCCCTGGTATATAATGACCAGTCCCTTGAACTACGCCGAAACGCAAGAAATCTTCCGCGTGAATAACTATTACGACCTGAGAGAGAGCGACATCTTTATATTTCAGCAGGGCACATTGCCGAATTTTGGTTTCGACGGCAAAATCCTGCTGGCCGACAAGGCCAATATAGCCTGCTCACCCGACGGCCACGGCGGATGCCTGAAGGCGCTTTGTGAAAGCGGCGCTGTCGGCGATATGAAAAAACACGGCGTGGAGTTTTTAAGCTATTGGCAGGTAGATAATCCCCTCGTAAATATCTTTGACCCCCTCTTTATTGGGCTGCACGCACTTGACGAGGCCGAAATGTCTTCAAAGGCATTGATAAAAGCAGGGCCAAAGGAAAAGGTTGGCAACTTCTGTTTGGCCGATGGCAAAGTGACCGTCATCGAATACAGCGATTTTCCCGATGAGTTGGCTGAGAAACAAAATCCCGATGGCTCACTTCTCTTCCAGCTCGGCAGTATTGCCATTCATATTGTTAGCGTGAGCTTTGTTGAAAGATTGAGCGCCGAGGGCATTTCTCTGCCTCTGCATAGGGCCGTAAAAAAAGTTCCCTATATCGATGAGCAGGGTCGTTTTATGGAACCCGATGAGCCAAACGGTGTAAAGCTGGAGACCTTTGTCTTTGATGCTCTGCCGATGGCTTCGAAGTCGGTCATTTTGGAAACTAATCGAAGTGAGGAATTCGCACCGGTCAAGGATACGACCGGTGCCGATAGTGTCGGCAAGGCAAAGCAAATGATGGTTGACCGTGCTGCCGGTTGGCTCGAATCCGCCGGGATTACAGTCCCCAGAAAGGCGGATGGCTCGGTCGACTGCACAATCGAAATCGCCCCAGGCTTTGCGCTGGAAAAAGATGACATCAAAGCAAAGCTGAATCAGATACCGGAAATCAAGCTAAAGGACGAAATATACCTGGCCTGAGCCCGCCTTCGGCGGGTCCAGGCCTCGACTCGTTCAGGGAAAATGGCTGCCTCAATCCGCAGCTTCACATCTACTTTGTATAAAACTTGTATACGGTAACTGTTGTGTACTTATCGCCCGGATTCAGAACAACAGACGGGAAGTCCGGTTTATTCGGTGAATCCGGGAAGTGCTGCGTCTCTAAGCAGAATCCATAGTGTTTCTTGTATACCTTGCCTGATTTGCCTGTTATGGAACCGTCTAAGAAATTTCCGGTATAGAGCTGAACTCCCGGCTCGGTAGTATAGATTTCCATTATTCGACCGCTGGTGGGCTCGGAGACCCTTGCACATAGACTAAGTGCCCCCCCGCCGCTGTTGAGAACGTAGTTATGGTCGTAGCCGCCCTCGACCTGGCCGATTCGAGAGCCGATGGTCATTGGCTTTGTAAAATCCATCGGTGAATCTTTAACGCTTCTGATTTCACCGGTTGGTATAAGACCTTCATCTACGGGAGTGTACTTATCGGCGTTGAGCATAAGTTCATGCCCGAGGACATCCCCACTGCCCTGCCCGGCCAGGTTCCAATAGCTGTGGTTCGTCAAATTAATTACCGTGGCCTTGTCCGTCTCGGCCTCATAGCTAATCTTCAATTCACCATCTTTTGTCAAGGTATAGGTAACGGTGCATGCCAGATTGCCGGGATATCCTTCTTCGCCGTCTTTGCTCAGATAGCTCAACTTCAGAAGTGCCTTGTCGCTTTCGGCTTTTATATCTTCGAGCTTCCACGCGACTTTATCGAAACCCTTGATGCCGCCGTGCAGGTGATTCGGGCCGTTATTAGCCGCCAGCGTGTACTCGATATCATTAAGTTTGAACTTGGCCCCGCCGATACGGTTGGCGTATCTGCCGACAGTCGAGCCGAAATATGGGTGCCTGGTGAGATATCCGTCAAGCTTATCGTAGCCGAGCGTGATATCAGCCGGCTTACTGTCTTTGTCCGGCACCTCTAATGATACTAATATCGCTCCATAATTTGTAATTTTGGCTCTAATACCATTAATATTGGCGAGGGTGTACAAGTCAACTTCCTGCCCGTCCGGCGTTTTGCCAAAGGATTCTACGTTGATGGTCATTGCTCTTTGCTCCTCAGTTTTAGGTTCTTGTGAATTTTCTGTCCCTTTCTTTGCACAGCCGAGCAAAATTATTGCCGCTGCTCCTAAAACAAACCAGGCTCTTGTTTTCATTTTTTCAGCTCCCTGTTCTTAAAATATGGATATATGTACACTTTGAAGACACCCCTGGAGTATAACGAGGTTGTGATTAAATATCAAAAAAATTATTTGAATCGCCTTAGTACCTTATGACAATTGAACTTGTGGGTTCCATTGTATTCGCTGCCTGTCATTGCGAGCGAAGCGAAGCAATCTCAACCTTTCGGAGGTTCGAGATTGCCGCGGCCTGCTTCGCTGGCCTCGCAATGACAACTTACAAAATCAAATGTCATGGAGTATTAGTTCATTGTTGGATGTTTGGTATTGCTTCGGTCATGCCGAGTGAGATGAAGAACCTCTCCCCCTCCCAATCGTCCAGCCTGCGTATGAGACGATTGTTATTAATTCATTGGCAGGGCAGGAGACCAGCCGGTCTCATTGCCGTGGATATCACGTGCCTTTACGCGAAAATAGTAGTTATGTCCGCTTGGACCTATCGTGACAGTGTATGTGGGGCTGCCTTGCCAGGCGCTGCTGAAGCCGCTCTCGTCGGTGCATTGAAAGTAATACTGAATACCTCCGCTTGGGTCTGTAGCTATTTCTGCCGTCATCGTGGCACAGTAAGGGCCGCCGCATTCAATTTCTTTAGGTTCGCCGCCCTCAGCCCATTCCATCGGGTCGGGTTCCGGCGGGTCATCGTCGATTGGAGACTCAACCCCGACGCCTGCAAGCCAGTTGTTGGCGAGTTTTGCCAGGTCGAAAAAGTCCACGTCGCCATCATAGTCTAAATCGCCGGCCAATACGGCTCTTACGGTAAGAATCATCGTATGCTCGCTGTAGACCTCCCCGCTTACCGCCGGGCCTTCGACCTTTGCATAATTATCTGCAAAGATACCTATTACATCGCCGATTTTTGCCGGGAAAGCATGTACACCACCAAACAAATCGCCGCCACTGTTGGATATCTCGACTTGAGGAAACCTCAAAACCTCATATTCGCTGGCCGGTTCTGTGGATACAGGCGGAAGCAGACCTCGCGTGATTGCAAGATGGTTCATAGTCCCCGGCCCGTCGATGCGAACGTATGTGGTTCCGTTAGACCAAATGTATAGCATATCATTATAATAAACCATCACGTCATCGCCTGTCTGCTCGTTGGCATCCGGCATAATCATATAGAATATACCCTTAGTTTGGGAGCTTTGAGTGCTGCCGGAAGCCTGGCCGCGTGCATAGCAGGTGCTGTAAGCTCCATAGCCGTTAGCGTTAGACTCTGACTTTATGCGAATAGAATTGCCGAGGCTCTTGCTTGCAATAACACTGCTGGCATAACTGTTTGCCTGAAAAACGACGGCTGATCCTAATGTCGCAGCAGAATTTGTACCATCCTGTGTCCCACTAAAGGGGCCATCTGTGTCAGTAAGGTTTTCTGCATAAACTTCGTAGAAAGCACGAAGTCCGCCCCCGTAATAGCTGAAATGTGCCCCCTCTGCGGTGCTGATAGTGCACAGTAATACAAAAATAGTCAAATAGCGCTTCATTGACCTCCTCTGGCTAATACATAGCAACAAGTTATTTATAAAGGACATTGTACCAAATCGGTTGGTTTTTGTCCAGAAGTTCTTCTCTACGAGCGGGCGATTTCTGCCAATACAAGTACAACAGGCACAAAATCGCCGGAGAATCGTTGAATTACCGGAAGAAAACTGGTATTATCTGCAAAATTTTTTTGTACATTGTGAAGGAGGTGTATTGCATAAATCAAGAGTACCATACGATATCGGAACCAAAATCGCCTGATGCGGAAAATAACAGTGAATTGCTTGTTCAAGGAAGCTGGAGGTAAGAGATATGCGAAGTAGATTGATTGGTCGACGCGATTTTATGAAGGGCTGTGCGGTAGGAGCATCGGTGTTTCTTAGCGGGGGATTCGTTTCAAAGCAAGCGTCTGCTGGTGAAAACAAAAGGCCTAACATTGTTTTGATTGTGAGCGATGACCATGGGCTTGACGCGGTCGGCTGTTACGGCAACCCGGTCATCAAGACGCCGAACCTGGACGGTCTGGCGCGTGAGGGTGTGCGTTTTACGAATGCTTTTTGTACGACGGCAAGCTGCAGCGCCAGCCGATCTGTGATTTTAACCGGGATGTACAATCACGCCAATGGTCAGTACGGCCACCAGCACAGTTACCATCATTTTGTGTCTTTCCCGAATATCAAGAGCCTGCCTGTGTTACTGACCGAGGCAGGATACCGTACGGGGCGGATTGGTAAGTACCATGTTGCTCCAGAGGAGGTTTACAAGTTCGATGTCGCGCTGAAAGCCAACAGCCGCAGTCCGGTCGAGATGGCTGAGAAATGTAGAGCGTTTGTTGCCGCTGAAGATAATCGACCGTTTTTCCTGTACTTTTGCACAAGTGACCCCCATCGCGGCGGCGGCAGAATCGAGAACCTGCCGGAAAAACCAGACCGGTTTGGCAATCGCCAACAGGGCTACCGCGGCATAACAGAAGTCACATACAAGCCAGAGGATGCAATTGTTCCACCATTCCTGCCGGATTCGCCCGAGTGCCGGGCTGAGCTGGCGCAGTACTACCAGTCGGTCTCACGTGTCGACCAGGGAGTGGGGAAGCTGCTGTCAGTTTTGAAGGAGGCGGGCAAATACGATAATACGGTTGTTATCTATATCTCCGATAACGGCGTTGCGTTTCCCGGAGCCAAGACAACGCTGTACGAGCCGGGTATGCGTTTGCCCTGCATAGTGCGCAATCCGAAGCAGAAGAAAAAGGGTATTACATGCGATGCCTTGGTTAATTATGCAGATTTGGCGCCGACGATACTTGATTTTGCCGGTGGGCAGTTTGGCAGGGCCGAGTTTCAGGGGCGTTCGTTCAAGTCGGTAATCGAGACCGAACATCCCAGGGGATGGGACGTTACTTTCGCTTCACATACTTTTCACGAGATAACGATGTATTACCCGATGCGTGTCGTACGTCAGCGTAAGTATAAGCTGATTTGGAACATCGCCCACGGCCTGGACTATCCGTTCGCCAGCGACCTCTGGGCTGCCTCGACCTGGCAGGCGACGCTGCGGCGGGGTGATAAGTTTTATGGCAAACGAAAAGTCGAGGCATATCTGCATCGGCCTAAATTCGAACTGTACGATCTGGAAAACGACCCGCACGAGGTAAAGAACTTAGCGGAGAATCCAAAATACGCGAAGGTGCTTGGTGAGCTGAAAGAGCAGCTAAAGGCATTTCAGAAGCGAACAAAAGACCCGTGGATAGTCAAGTGGCAGTACGAATGAAAGGGCTGCGGAACTTGACAGGTGGTCTTTGGTAGTTAAGACGTGGGCTGCGATTGCTTATCCTTTTGGGGCGATACAAAAGAACGGTATGTCGGGCAGAGATACACCTTTTTTCACAGCATAACTGAGCTTGAGTCCTCGGCCAAGGAGGGCATACAATATGATGCAAAAAGGCCCTGCCATTCAGCAGGGCCTTTCGATTCTTTCAAGCCTTATTGTTTGGTTAGACAGGCTTTACGTTGGTCGCACATGGGCCTTTTTGGCCTTGTCCGACCTCGAATTCGACCTTCTGGCCTTCATCGAGGGACGAATAGCCCATCGCCTTAATTTCTGAGTGGTGGACAAAAAAGTCATCTCCGCCATCATCCGGGGTAATAAAACCAAACCCCTTTCTTGAATTGAACCATTTTACTGTACCTATACTCACAATGTTCTCCTTAGGCCCAAAAGGCCTGTAAATAAAGATTCCCTCATCGTTCTTATTGAGGGGTATACTTCGAGGGATGCTAAGAATACTCCTGAACTACATACAAAAAATATAGCAATAAATTCTCCTATTGTCAAGAAAATAATGGAGCAACTCGGGATGTCCATCACTTTTGCTGCATAATCAGAATTATTTTATGGGCCCGAATTCTCCACACCAACTTTTTTCGTCAACATCAGGCCAATCCGTCCCGTTGTTGTTACTCCACACCGGTGGATATCTACGGCATTCACCATAGAAATTCGGCAGGTCAACAGGCTGGAAAAATTTACAATCCCTGCATTTTTAGGTCTTCTCCTGGGTTTTCATATCTCACCTTACTTTCTTTAAACAGTGTATCTGCGGCAATTACCCCGCAAGAACGGCACGTACTCTGAGTGCACCGCTCTTTCTTCGGTCAGGATGGTGAAAGGATTGCTGCGAGTTCGATATCGAAAGTCAAGTCTTTCCCGGCCAAATGGTGGTTGGCGTCCATCGTGAAGCTCTTTTTCTCTGAGACTGCATTAATCCCGGATATTTGCTACCTGTGTCCGCGGCTGCCACGACCTCCTCGCCCGCCACTTTCCGGTCTGTTTCCTTGACGCCCACTCCCGAAGCCTCCACGTCTCTCCGGGCCTCCACGACCTCCCCTGAGGCCTCCTTGTTTGCCTCTGTTGCGAACAACATTTGTTTTCGCCCGACCTTTCTCTACTTTAATAGCCTGTCCATCCAGCTCCTTTTCATTCATTTCGCGAATTGCGGTTTGTGCTTCCTCCTCAACCTCCATTCGCACAAAGCCAAATCCCCTTGATTCGCCCGTCGTTCCATCCCTTACGATACTCACCGATTTGACTTGCCCGAAGGCGGAAAAAGCCTGATTCAAGGTGTCCTCGGACGTTTCAATTGCCAGATTTCCCACATAGATATTCATTTCAATTTCCTTCTTAAACTTTTAAACCTAAAAACCCTGTTCCACAACTTCTGCTGATATTGAATCTTCGCACTGTTCCGCCTTATATTCCTCAACCAATTTATTAACAAGTAATCTGACGGGTACGATTTCATTACACCGCCAGGCATTTGAACCGGCGAAGGCAAAAGATTCATCCAGATTGCCCTCTGCCGCGATTGCCAAAACTTCAGCTATACAGTACGGTGCTTTGTCGGGCTCACACGTTCTAAGACAACGATATTTACATTTGAAGGGGACAGTCCTGCCCTGCTTGATTTCTTCTACGAAGCGATTGCTTATGACTCTTCCCGGCAGGCCTACGGGACTTTTTATTATTGTTATATCCTCGGCCTTGGCGTTTATATAAGCCTGCTTGAAGTTGTCGTGGACATCACATTCGTCTGTGCAGACAAAGCGTGTTGCCATTTGTACTCCGGAAGCCCCTAATCTGAGGAAATGAGCTATGTCCTTTCCATCGAAAATTCCCCCGGCGGCAATGACAGGGATTTTCGGATTAAATGTGTTGGCAATAGTCAGAACTTCCTGGAGTATCTGCTCGAGGCTGGATGTTGTATTGTCTAATGCATTCTGATAATGATATCCTAAATGCCCGCCCGCCTTTACGCCCTCAACAATGATCGCATCGGGTATTCTATCGAAATTCATCTTCCATTTTTTACAAATGATTCTTAATGCCCTGGCTGAAGAAATAACCGGAATCAATTTGATATCATTTCCATTCAGATATTTTGGCAGACTCAAGGGCAGCCCCGCGCCGGATATTATCATGTCCACCTTTTCATCGACTGTGGTTCTGGCAAGAGTGTCATAATCGGAAAGGGCAACCATAATATTGACGCCGATTACTCCGCCGGTCATGCTCCGTGCTTTTCGGATTTCATATCTCAACGCTTCGGAATTTACTTCACTGGAATCAGATGTTGGAAAGTTCTCATACTTGCCTATCCCGGCACTTGCAATGATTCCTGCACACCCTTCATTTGCGACTGCAGCGGCAAGATTCGCTAGTGATACTCTGACGCCCATCCCGCCTTGTATTATAGGCGGACTGATTTCCAAATTCCCTATTTTCAGGATCGGCATACTACCTGCATACATAAAGTACCTTTTTTAACAAAGGTTGGCAGAGTAAGAGAAATGACGATAATGATGATCTAAGCCGATACTCTTGGGCATCGATTCTGCTATTTCAACGCTCAATTAAGCAATCATTCCAATAAAATACCAATTATACCATATCATTATTATCGGTAATAAACAACAAATATTTCATCTTTTTAAAAAGTGTATTCCGGGCGCGCGCTGTTTCAGTTACATTTCTTTAGTAAGTTCAATGGTTTTGGCCCTATCGTACTGTTCGGTCAATTAAAGTAGGCATTAGGTTGCTCCTTCTGGTCTTGCAGCTCGAACTTATCAAACAAATCTTGTAGGTTTAGCTGGAATAGTTATAATTTGGGTGGTTTCACGCCGCAACAGTATGGAAGTTATTACGGAAGATATCCTGGTTCAAAAGTAAATACGGGATAGAAAAGGGGATAGGTGAATGGCGTTATTGTTAGGATACGATGTCGGAAGCTCGTCAATCAAGGCGACGTTGATGGAAGCTGAAACGGGGGTTGTGTTGGCGACGGCGACTTCGCCGGACAAAGAGCTGGAGATTATTGCCCAAAAGCTCGGCTGGGCCGAACAGCAGCCGAGCGTCTGGTGGGAACACGTCAAAGAGGCGACACGGAAGGTCGCCTCTAAAATCCGAAATCCGAAATCCGAAATCCGAAATGTTGAGGCTATCGGGATTTCCTACCAGATGCATGGCCTGGTGGCTGTGGATAAAAACAAGGAAGTGCTCAGGCCCTCCATAATCTGGTGCGACAGCAGGGCGGTGCCGGTTGGCGAAAAAGCAGCGGCGGATATCGGGGAAGAAAAGTGCCTTGAGAGGCTGCTCAACCTGCCGGGCAATTTCACCGCCTCGAAACTAAAGTGGGTCATGGAAAACGAGCCGGATATCTATTCTAAAATTCATAAAATAATGCTGCCCGGTGATTATATCGCAATGAAGATGACGGGCCAGATAAAGACAACTCCGTCCGGTCTTTCAGAAGGGATAATGTGGGATTTTCAGCAGCACGGTCTTGCTGATTTATTACTGGATTACTATGGGATTAGCAGAGATTTGATTGCCGACGTTGTACCGACCTTTTCTGTTCAGGGGGAACTGACAAAAGGAGCGGCTGAGGAATTGGGATTGAAGGCCGGCACGAAAATATCATATCGAGCTGGTGACCAGCCGAATAACGCATTATCTCTGAATGTTTTGAATCCGGGCGAGATAGCAGCCACGGCGGGGACTTCCGGTGTGGTCTACGGTATCAGTGATAGTGGTGATTACGACAGCAAATCGAGAGTGAATACTTTTGTTCACGTTAATTATTCTGCTGAGCAGCCAAGGTACGGCGTGCTTTTGTGTCTCAATGGGACGGGGATATTGAACAGTTGGTTGAAACACAACGCAGCAGACACAATCGACTACGACCAGATGAATGAATTGGCAGGCAAGGTTGATGTGGGATGTGACGGACTTGTAGTTTTGCCTTACGGCAATGGGGCTGAAAGGACGCTGGAGAATAAGAATATCGGGGCATCCGTTCATGGTCTGAACTTTAACACGCATAGCAGGGCGCACCTGCTCAGGGCGGCGCAGGAGGGCATTGTCTTTGCGTTGAATTACGGTCTTGCAATATGCCGTCAGGCCGGCGTGCAGGCACAAAAAGTACGGGCAGGTCACGCGAATATGTTCCTTAGCCCGTTGTTCGGCGAGGCCTTTGCGACCGTAACGCAATCTGTCGTGGAATTATATAATACCGATGGCTCACAGGGTGCCGCAAGGGGAGCCGGTATTGGCGCCGGAATCTACAAGAGCCAGGAGGATGCCTTTGTGGGCCTGAAACCCGTTAAGACAATCGAGCCAAACGAAAAGTTAGCTCACCGTTATCAAAAGGCGTATGATAAATGGGAAGATGTTTTGAAACATGAATTGAAAAGGAGTAGATAAAAATGTCAGAGAAATCTTTACACAGTATATGCAGATGGACATTTAATCCGGGCAAGGGCGGCTTTGTGCCCGGTGACATGAGGCCGGAATGGGGGCCAGCTTTCGGAACGCCGGAGATGATTGAGCTGGTGAAAGACAAGGTTGCTCCTCGCCTGCCCGACAATGTCGAGCTTGGTATCGAGATGCACTATGATGCGGAGGTAGACGACAATAATGCGGCGGCGGTGGCTGATGCGCTGGTGGATTGTGGATTGTACCTGGCGATGATAACGCCGGGGGCACATTGTCACTTTGGGTACGGCGGTATCGCGTCTCTGGATGCGGCAGAGAGAAAGGCGGCTGAGGAGTTGGGGACGAGGACGGTCGACCTGGCATACGGGACTTTGAAGAAAGCGTGGCATCCGGATACGGCGAAGGCGCCGGCCCTTATAATTTGGAACGGCTCGTTCGGCTATGATATTGCCACCATCGGTATCCGGCAGATGTACCAGAATCTCAAGGAGAGCATCGCGGGGTTGTGTAAATATGAAAGCGGGAAGGGCGGGAGCCTATATATAGGTTTTGAGCCGAAACCGAACGAGGGACATCCGGCGATGTTGATTCCAACCGTGGCCAGTGCGATACTTTTCTGGAGAAAAATTGAGGAGGAGTTTGGGGTCTCAAGAGACAAAAAAGGTGTCAACAAAGAATTCGGTCACTCAGAAATGATAGGCCTTGACCACGTGGCCGATACCGTTGAAGAGCTGGATAACAATGCAATGGTGCACATGCACTTGAACAGCCAGGGGTATAATGACGGTATTATCCTCGGCGGGCCGGGCAAATACGATATCGACCATGGGACGAGGGTCAACGGTATGAATATCGCCATTGCGGGTCTTATCCAGCAGGCCGGCTTTAATCGCTGGAAAGGCCACGATATGCAGACGCGGGCGTACGACAATACCGAGCAGGGAATTGACAGAGTTGTAAGAAGCGTGCTGAGCTGGGAGGCGTGCGAAAAAGCGGCGCGAGAGCTGGATACTAAGGCCCTGATGAACGTGCTTGGCAAACGAGAAACTGCCAAAGCCGAAGATATGATGAGGGATGCCGTTGTGGCTGCTCAGAAGTATTTCAACGAGATGTATAAATGATAATACCCGAGGTGATGGGAGGAAAATATGAATTCGGCCGCTTACACGCGTCGTGATTTCCTGAAGGCCATTGGTCTGGGGGCTGTGTCACTGTCGCTGCAGGGATATACGAATACCTCAAAGGTATTTGCCGATAATACATTTAGGGGCAAACCCAATATCGTTTTGATTATGGCTGACGATATGGGTTATTCTGACATCGGCTGTTACGGCGGTGAGGTGCACACGGCTAATCTCGACAGGCTTGCGGCGGGAGGACTTCGCTTCACGCAATTTTACAATGCAGCGCGGTGTTGTCCGACACGGGCTTCTCTGCTGACGGGATTATATCCACACCAGGCGGGGATCGGCCACATGGTAGGCAACAGGGGCTATCCTGCTTATCAGGGCTATCTAAATGACCGTTGTGTGACTATCGCAGAGGCCCTCAAAACGGGTGGCTACAGGACGCTTATGTCCGGCAAATGGCATGTCGGCGAAAAGCGTCCACATTGGCCCGTCGACCGCGGCTTCGATAAGTATTACGGCATCATCAGCGGGGGTGCAAATTACTTTGATATTACAAAGGCTAAGGCCAGGGGTGTAAAGAGGACAATGGCGGTTGATGATAAAGCCTTTGTTCCCAGGCCGGGTAAGTTCTATATGACAGATGCCTTCAGTGAAAACGCCGTGAAGTTTATCGACACTTATGGGCGGAGGAAAGAACCGTTCTTCCTTTACCTGGCATACACCGCTCCGCACTGGCCGTTGCACGCCTGGCCTGAGGATATCGCAAAGTATAAAGGCAAATACCTGAAGGGCTGGGACAAACTGCGGGAGCAGCGCTATCAGCGGATGATAAAAATGGGGCTTATCAGCAGCAAGTGGAAGATGTCCCCACGCGATACGGCGACGTGGCCCTGGGATGATGAAAAGAACAAGGAACTGCTGGATTTGAAAATGGCCGTCTACGCAGCGCAGATTGAGAGGATGGATTACGGCATCGGCCAGGTCCTCGACAAAATCAAGGAAGTCGGCGCCGAAGAAAATACGCTGGTAATGTTCCTCGCCGATAACGGCGGCTGTGCCGAAGGTGGGCCGGTAGGCTTTGATAATCGAAAAAACGGGCTGCCGCCCGGCGGGGTGGATTCTTATATGAGCTATGGGCTTTCCTGGGCCAATGCCAGCAATACGCCCTTTAGACGCTACAAACACTGGGTCCACGAAGGCGGCATCGCTACGCCCTTGATTGCTTATTGGCCGGCAGTAATCAAAAACGCCGGTTCCCTTGCTCATCAGACCGGCCATATCATCGATATTATGGCAACCTGCCTCGACGTTTCGGATATCGAGTATCCGAAGACTTATAAAGGTCAGAAGTTAATTCCATTGGAAGGTAAGAGTCTGCTTCCAATATTTAAAGGCCGCAGTCGAGATGGTCAAGAAGCTATCTACTGGGAGCACGAAGGCAACCGGGCCGTTCGCCGGGGCAAGTGGAAACTGGTCGCCGCGCACAAAGGCCCGTGGGAACTCTATGATTTGGAAGCAGACCGAACGGAACTGAATAACATCGCCGGCAAATATCCGCAAAAGCTCGAGCAGCTAAAGGCAATGTACGAAAGATGGGCGAAGAGCTGCGGTGTCCAACCGTGGCCTATAAAAACACCAAAGCGTAAAGCATAGCCTCAGAGTGTGGAACCTTCTGCTCGACGGTTCTCTGCTTTATCAGATAATCAACATTGCATCACCGTAGGAATAAAAGCGGTATCGCTGCTCGATGGCGTGTCTGTAGGCGGCTTTGGTTTTCTCCAGGCCTGCAAAGGCCGATACCAGTGCCAGAAGCGAAGATTTGGGCAGATGAAAGTTTGTTATCATCGCGTCGACTATCTTGAATTTATAGCCGGGCTTGATGAAAAGCCTGGTTTCACTGCTGTCAGCTTCGATTTGTGAATTGGCCGCTGCCGTCTCAAGAGCGCGTGTAGAGGTGGTGCCGACAGCGATTATTCGCCCCCCTTTATCTTTTGCTGCGTTTATTATACGCGCATTTTCTTCATCGATGCTGAATCGTTCCTGATGCATTTTGTGGTCTTCGAGGTTTTCTGTGGTTATCGGCTTGAATGTCCCTGTTCCCACGTGCAGTGTTATATATGCGAAGTTGATATCGGCCTGTTTTAATCGCTCGATTAGCGGATGTGTAAAATGAAGCCCCGCTGTCGGTGCCGCTACCGCACCGGGAATCCTTGCATAAACCGTTTGATAGCGTCGTTCGTCAATCTCCGCTGCCGCCAAATCATCGTCTCGTTTGATATAAGGCGGCAGGGGGGGAAAGCCTATTTTATCAAGGATAGTGTCGGCCTGCCAGTGGCGGGCATCCGTTTCTAACTTCAGCCGGCATCTGCCCTCAGCTTCTCTTTCGAGCACGACCGCCCTGCAAAAATCCTTTTTTACTTTATCTTTGAGATAGAGCACATCGCCGGCTTTTACTTTACTGGCGGTTTTTAACAGGACCTGCCAGGTGCCGGTTTCACTTTCGGCCAAAAACAATCCTTCGAGTTTGCCTCCCGTGCTTCGTCGGCCAAAAAAACGGGCCTGCAGCACTTTTGTGTCGTTAAGTACAAGGCAGTCGCCGGGTGATAAGAAATCACCAATCCTGTCAAATCGGCTGTCTATAATATCGCCGCTTTTATGGTTGAAAACAAGCAGCCGTGAATTGCTTCGAGTATCGCCCGGCTGCTGGGCAATCAGTTCCGGCGGCAAGTCATATTGGAGCTTATCTGTCTTCATAACCCCAACGTTATCAGACGGTCGGCAAAATAACAAAAAAATTTTGCCTCAATGATACGCTAATTCAGGGGTTTAGTCTGCGCTATAGAGATTGGGACGAAAGTGGCTTGATGTCCGGGACGATGTTAATAGGGCGAATACAGCTTTTGACGAGTGACCATATTTTTGCTGCAAGTCGCAAAATTTGAACTCAATAGTTTTTCTAAGGGTGATGGCAATGGTTTCAAAAACATATTTCGGCAAAGAAGCGACTTCAATTGCTGCCCTGGACAGGAATGAGCTTAAGCGGCGAATCAGAAATTTCAGAGGCCGGTTTAAGCTGGATTTTTCCGAAGATTATCTAAACGGTCTCAGCGTTGACAGGTTAAGGCACATTCTTCTGGCGGCCTTAATAAACGCAAAGCCCCACAATTAAAAAGCTCTTTTCCTTTCTGTTGGTTGCTTTCAGGTTGAGAAGAGATTTGATTAAGAAGCTCTGACAAAATGAAAAAGCGATTGGAAATGTCATTGCGAGGAGGCCGAAGGCCGACGCGGCAATCTCAAGCTTGAGAACTGAGATTGCTTCGCTTTGCTCGCAATGACAAACCTGGACGCTATCATTTTGTTAGATTCTTTAAGATTATCTATTTGCCCCAAGCAAAAATCTGTAAGCAATAAGGGCATCCTTGTTAATAAGTAGGTACATAACCCACTCCGCCCCAGCAGCCCTTCTGCATCCTGTAAAGGTCGTGTTTGCCCTCGGCTGTGATGGGCGTCCAGGTGGTGGGGTAGCCGATTATCGCTTCTCTGCCGTGCTTTATTGTTTCGGCAGCCTCCCACTTCCAGTACTCGCTGTGTCCGTCTGCAAAAGAAACGGTGACCCCGTCACCGTGCCGGACGGGAGGGTCATCCCACCAGTCCGGTATACTATAATTAACAGCGTAAGCATCCGGAGTCATATAGCCCTCGTCAATAAAAACGAGTCTGTTATGCGGGGAAGGATTCTGAATCTCGCTCATGTGGTAAATGCACGCACCTTCTACTCCCTGGACTTCGGGATGGCAGACCGCGTTCATGGAAAACATTATCGAGTATGTCAGGGCCTCTATGACCCCGTTGCCTCTGACCATTCCCGTCGGGCACCTGTAGACTTTGATGTTCTTAACGTAAGGAAACAAGGCTCCCTCTCTTATCCCCCGGATCTGTTCTTCGGTGCTCAAATCGCTGTACACGTGGACCCAGGCCAGTTCATCTGTGTGGTCACCCCAGGACTCGTTGGCATAACTAAATCCGGTGGCGCCGTTGACAATCTTGCCGTCGTTGTCGTCCGCATACAGAAGCCATGAAAGCGTCAGCTGGTTCAGATTATTAAGACACAGTACGCGCTGCGCCTGCTCTCTGGCCCGCTCCAGCGCCGGCATCAACAGCGCCATCAACAGCGCAATAATGGCGATTACCACCAGAAGCTCTATAAGTGTGAATCCCGTTAGAAAGACCTGCCTTTGGCGATTGGAAATCGCTGTTTCTGACGGTTCAAATCCTCTCCGCCTATCCACAATACTATTCCTTTGTAATTGCCAATCCTGCCAGCGGCGCTTTGCCGCCTGGCCCGCTTAGAGATAAAGCCACACAGAAGACACCAAAACCTCAGTGCGGACTTCTAACGATGCATCAGACTATGCATCAGAATGAAAGTCAATAATAACGAAAACTATCTGCTATATCGGTCTGGAAACTAATAGGTTACTTCGCCCCAGCAGCCTATCTGTAGCCAGCGTAAATCCTCAAAGTCTGCGGGGGTAGCCGTCGGAAAGCTCTGCCCCCCGAAGGTGGCACCTGGCGGATAGTCGTCTTGAGGGTGAATGCCAATGGTGGCCAGGCCGTATGCTACCGTCCAGGCACCTCTCCACTTCATCCAATCGCTGTGCCCGTCTGCATAAGACTGGGCGGACCCACCGCCGTGCCGGACGGGTGGGTCGTCCCACCATGAGGCATGATCAATATGTACAGCGAAGCTGTCCGGTGTTACCCAGCCTTCATCTATGAAGATGATTCTCTTGTGCGGCCTGCGATACGCCGTTATATTTTTCATCCAGTACACATCTTCTTTATGTCCTCTGGAAAGACCATTGGCGCCATCCATAGCAGCGTAGGTAACATACTCTCCCGCAAGGCCGGTTGGACATCGGTAGAGCTTCAGGTCTTTACAATATGGCCACATCGCTCCTTCTCTGACAGCATTTTTTTGTTGGTCAGGTGTTAATTTTTCCCCGCCTGCGTAATTCGGGTGAAAGGCCACACCTATCCAGGGCTTCTCGTTTTGATGCTCACCAGAAGTTGGAGGGTCTGCCCAGCCATCCCGGCCTGGCAGCGGCGCACCGTTCACAATCCTGCCGTCGTTGTCTTCTGTGTACAGAATCCACCCAAGGGTCAACTGGTTCAGATTGTTAAGACAAATTACACGCTTGGCCTGCTCCCTGGCCCGCTCCAGCGCCGGCATCAACAGCGCCATCAACAGCGCAATAATGGAGATTACCACTAAAAGCTCTATTAAGGTAAAACCTCTTTGTCTTTTCATATCAATACTCCTTTTTTTATAGTGAAAAGTGCCTATAGTTTGAAGTGCCTAAAGTTAAGAATGATTTTCACTTTAATCTACTTTAGTCACTTTAGTTCACTTTAGTTCACTTTAGACACTTTAGTTCACTTCGCCCTACGGTATTTTTCCCCAGATGGCCTTGCGCATATTGTCACAATCTGCAGCACCTTCAGGAGTAGTTGGCGGCCAGTTTATTTTACTTATTTCTCCCTGTTCAATTGTTTCCTTACCCTGCCACTTTATGTGATCGGTGTGGCTGTCTGCGTAGGCAACGGTCGTGCCGCCTGAGTGCCGTATCGGAACAGGGTCTATCCATGTCCGGGTATAATAATCAATTTTGAAACTGCGGTAGTTGTTTGTCTCGTCGACTGTTCGGCCTTCACATATAAAAACGATTCTCTCGTTCGGCCTGCGAACAAGCGACTTGTTCTTGACCCACAACATTGGTTGGGATATGCCAACACCACCAGTACCATTTCCGTTGTACCGTCCACCATCGCCGTTAAGAGAACAAACAATAGAGTAGGTTCGCAGGTGATTGGCCTTGCCGCCCGGGCACCTGTATACTTTTGTGTTCTTGCTATAGGGCCACAGGGCGCCTGCTCTGATGGCTACTTCCTGGGCATACGAGTTGGAAATGTTGGGGTTAGTGTTCTCAGGCTCAGTCCGGCGGACCCAGGGTTCCTCCACATACACCTTTCCGGTCGTGGGGTCCACCCTGCACCTGCCTCCCGGTCCCGTGTCTGACAATAAAGGGTCAGGGTCGCCGATGGCTGGCCCTGCTTCGCCGTTAACCAGCTTGCCGTCGTTACCATCGGCGTACATCATCCAGGCAAGCGCCAAATCCTTTAGATTTCCGCCACAAACCGTACGTCTGCCCAGCTCTCTGGCCCGCTCCAACGCCGGCATTAATAACGCCATTAGTAGCGCGATAATGGAGATTACAACCAAAAGTTCTACTAATGTAAATCCTCTTTTTTGTGTATCCATAGCGATACTCCTTTCTGATTACTTGCGTTTTGCCGACCCGCCCGGTTAGAAACCGACCCGCCCCTGGGGGGCAGGCCCTTAAGTAACGCCCTTTTACTTCCAACAGGCCATAGGCCGAATATAAATATCAATAAGCATGAAATATCATGCTTATATAATCACGGTGTATAACCCAACCTGCCCCACACTCCTCTTTGCATCTGGTACAGGTCTTCAAAGCC
>Ga0315554_1000173_pt1 | contig 35319 bp, 39 predicted proteins | sample SalMarSW160370MG_FD_202114 | JGI IMG/M metagenome (GOLD analysis project Ga0315554, IMG submission 202114) | Salt marsh sediment microbial communities from the Plum Island Ecosystem LTER, Massachusetts, United States - Salt Marsh Sediment SW1603-70 ...
CAAATACCGAAGCTTGGGTAATAGATACTGTTACAAGCCCCTGCATAGATGCCGGAGACCCTTGTGATTCAATCGGCTATGAGCCTAATCCCAACGGCGGAAGAATCAATATGGGTGCTTATGGCGGTACTTGGCAGGCAAGCAAATCAACAGGTGGAACAGGTCCCGAACCTCCTCCGTTTTGCACCGAAAATATTGAAGGAGATGTAAATCACGATTGCAAAATCGATTTTACAGATTTGGCGATAATGTCGAACCATTGGCTTGACTGTAATCTTGAACCACCGTCAGCATGTTGGGAATAATCAAATAAAGAGAAGAAGAATAAGGGGAAAAAGACGACATTGTACTTTTCGTCTCTTGGTCCGTAATTTCATCGTATCAGTCCCGGTCCGGCTACGGCTCGGCCTTCGCCGAGACGAGCGCGCCGGGATTCGTGGTTTATATATCCGACTTATACTCCCCAAAAAAACAGTGTAAATCCGTGTGAATCCGTGTCTGAGAAGTCGTTAGTCGTTAGTGAACAGGGAATAGTTTTTCTCTGTGTCCTCGGTGGTCTCTGTGGCTTAAAAAACTCTGTGGCTATAATAACTCTGTGGCAAAAAAAACGGTCATTTTATTCTCATCTCTTGGTCCGTATTTTCAATCCGTCCCCTGCCCTCCTGCTTTTTTTCGTAATTCTATATTCTACATTCGATATTCGATATTCAATTATATATCCTGATAATCCTGTTATCCTGTCAAAGAATACAGTGTAAATCTGTGTGAATCCATGTCTGAAGTCTTCTGTGTAATCAGTGTCTAAAAAAATCATTCACCGCGAAGCTCACTCCCTTTGGGACACCATAGGCGGAAGCTGCACGAAGGATTTTTGAAACCTGGGCCTAAAGAATATTGTCAACGAAGTACCGCGGTTTAACGATGACCGTATTTAAATATTCCCCTATTTCCAGCAAATCTCTGTCGCCGCTTATAATATATCTGCTTTTCGAAGCAACAGCACATGCAAGAAATTTATCATCGTCCGGGTCCCTGCAAACGGTCTGCCCCAGAGAATACGACCGAACAAGTTCTGCCTCAATCATCAGAAGCTCAAAAATAGAATCAATATCGACATTTCTCAGTCTGTCGCTAAAAACATTTATAACCCGTCTGTACTCTTTGATTATTTCTTCTGATACTGCAATCTTAATCTCTTCACCCACCCAGGCCCTGAGAATCCGGGACGGCGGACCGGAAAAGAAAATGCCTGATACAAAGACATTAGTGTCAATTACCGCCTTGGGTTTCACTTTCTGCCCCGGACTTTTTTGACGGCATTATTAACATCTTCGGGACTCAATCCGGCTCTCTTTGCTTCTTTGCGTGCCCTGGCGATTAAGCTTCTGAACTGCTTTTTAGAAGGAGGTGAAATTGCCTTGAGTATAACAGCTTCCTTTTCACCAAGGACAAGGAACTGACTGCCGCTCTCCAAACCAAGCTCCTCTCGAATGGCTTCTGGAATTACTACCTGCCCTTTCGAAGACATCTTCGTTGTTGCTATTTTAGTAATCATAATATGTTCCTTTTAAATCATATTCTTACCAGTAAGATTATAATATATCGGCACATACGATTCAAGCCTTAACTCCAAAAATTAGCGTAATCAGCGATTATTTTTCCCTTGACTTATTGTTTATAATATGGTGTAATACCACCTATGTTATATGATAATATAACATAGGAATTACGAATATCGAATAACGAACGCCGAATGTTGAAAAAACCGTCCAAAAATCTCAAAAACAATGAATATTTTACTTAAAATTGTATTAAAATCAGTGAAATCAGCGGAATCAGCGTCTAAAAAAGAACTACACTACATTTGTAGAGAACTCTCTACAAATCCACCCTTTTTTGAAAAAACAAACCCAATTTTCCCCATTTTCAGCTCAAAAACAACGATTCGCCGAAAAAACAAACCCAATTCAAACCCAAAACGAACCCAATTTTTTGGCTTAGTTAAAATGAATAATCTTGTAAATCCTGTTATCCTGTCAAAATAATTATGAACTCTGTGGCAAAAGAAAATTTGAAAAAAGACGTAGTAGTTGTCGGGCTTGGTAATATCCTGATGGCTGATGAGGGTATCGGCTGTGTAATCGCAGGTCTTCTTCTTGCGCGACAGGAAGAGTATCCGAGTGTCGAGTTTATTGATATCGGCACCGGCGGTATGAGCCTGTTGCATATAATCTCCGGCAGAGGCAAGGTGATTATAATCGACTGCGCGGCGATGGGGACCGAGCCGGGCACAATAAAAAGATTCACGCCGGAGCAGGCGAAGAATGTCAAACAATTGTCACATTACTCTCTGCACGAAGCGGATGTACTGAAGGTAATAGAGATGTCGCGGCAACTGGGCCGGTGCCCGGAGACAATAGTAATCTTCGGTATCGAGCCGCAACAGATACAACAAGGGCGCAAACTCAGCGAAACCCTGTCTGCGAAGCTGACCGAATACATAAATACAATAGAAAAAGAGCTCGACGAGTGACGGGGCTCCTGTTTTGCAATAAAATCGCAAACCGGGACCCGACTATTTTCTGCCGATGGACTTCAGGTAACGCTTGCTCTTTTTCAGGCCCATTCGCGAGGCCTTTTTCTTGACCGCGTCGGTTTTCCGCTTGAGCTTCTTGGCGATATCAGCGGTGGGCGTGTTAGGGAAGAGCTTCACCAGCAGATTCACATCTTTGGTACTCCACGTACCCCTGGCGGATTTCTTCCTCGCGGCCTTTTTTCTCTTGGTCATGTTTACCTCCTTTCCCGTATGGGAATCTCCCTGTTTAAATGCCGTAAAAATAGTCTATACCTTCCGGCCGGATGGTGTCAAGCATTTTCAGTGACTTTTTATATGTGTTGACAACATTAGTCACCGCAGAATCAGTTCGGGTATACAGACTTAGTCTTTACATGGCTAAAGAACGATGTATATACTTATAGCTGATATGGCGGATAACAAGGACAATACAGTGGGTATAGTACAGAGGCAGACATTACGGCTGGTAGGGACGGATAATCCTCTGCAACTGGCCTGCGGCAGGACGCTGGGGCCAATTGACGTGGCTTACGAGACCTACGGCCGACTGAACGAGGCTGCTGATAACGCGGTGCTTATCTGTCACGCACTGAGCGGCAACGCTCACGTGGCGGGTAAAAACAACCCAGACGATAAGAAGGTCGGCTGGTGGGACACTATGGTCGGGCCGGGCAAATGGATAGACACGAATAAATATTTCATTATCTGCTCGAATTTCTTAGGTGGATGTTCGGGCACGACGGGGCCATCGTCGGTAAATCCTGCGACCGGCAAACCTTACGGACTGGATTTCCCTATTATCACCATAGCCGATATGGTTAAGGTGCAGAGACTGTTGCTGGATAAGCTGGGCATCAGCCAGCTTCTGGCGGTCATCGGCGGCTCGATTGGCGGGATGCAGGTCCTGCAGTGGACAATAGATTACCCGGATTTTGTCAGGGCGGCGATACCAATTGCGACAACCGGCCATCTCGGCGCGCAGTCGATTGCGTTCGATGCGGTCGGCAGAAACGCGATTCTTGCCGACGGCAAATTTGCTAACGGCCAATACCACGACGGTCCCGGGCCCAACCAGGGCCTGAGCATTGCGCGGATGATAGGCCATATAACGTATCTTTCCGAGGAAGGGATGCGAAACAAGTTCGGACGCCAACTAAAAGCTGCGCAAGAGTACAGCTATGACTTGGGCTCGGAATTTGCCGTTGAGACTTATCTTGATTATCAGGGCGCCAGTTTCGTCGAGCGCTTCGACGCCAACAGCTATCTGTATATAACCAAAGCGGCTGATTATTTCGACCTCGACCTGACGTACGGCGGGCTTGACCGGGCCTTTGCCAAAACGTGTTCGAGGTTCCTTGTGGTAAGCTTTTCGAGCGACTGGCTGTTCACGCCGGGCCAATCGGAGGAAATTGTCAATGCCCTGGTAGCCAATCGTAAGGATGTAAGCTACGTCAGCATCAAATCATCTTACGGACACGACGCGTTCCTTCTGGAGAACGACGTTCTTGGCAGATTGATATGTTGTTTCCTGCAGGCAACGTACAAACCGGATTCCACCCGCACATGCAGTTGTGCCGCCCGACCGCAAAGGGCCGAACCCGGCCGGCGAACCAGAATCGACTATGAACTAATTGAGTCCCTCATTGAGCCGAGAAGCGGTGTACTGGACGCAGGCTGCGGTGACGGCGAGCTGCTTGCCCGGCTGACAGTAGATAAAAATATCCGGGGCGAAGGAATTGAGCTCGAGCACGATTCGGTCCTCGATTGCGTGTGCAGGACAATCCCCGTAATCCAGTACGATATCGAACGCGGACTCGGTGCGTACGATGACAAGAGCTTCGACGTGGCCATCCTGTCACAAACGCTGCAGACGCTGAAAGACCCGAAGAAGGTCTTTCTCGAAATGCTGCGGGTTGGTAAGAAAGTAATCGTCAGCTTTCCGAATTTCGCACACTGGCGATGCAGGCTGCAACTTTTGGCAAAAGGCAAAGCGCCGATGACACGGGAACTGCCTTTCGGCTGGCACGACTCGCCGAACATTCATTTTCTTTCGCTAAAGGATTTCGAGCGGTTCTGCAAAGAACTGGGAGTGACCATAGAAAAAAGAATTCCACTGGTAGAATACAGACCCAGCCCCGTTCGTTTTGCCCCCAATTTCTTCGCCGAACAAGCAATATACGTCACCAGCAAACCTTGAGCCTTCTACCCCCCTGCCGGGGCAACACAATAAACGTAAATCAGGGGCTCATCGCCGGTGTTTTCAACGTTATGAAGGGTCCGCGGAGGGATGTAGGCCACCTTGCCGAGACCCACTTCGAAAGTGTCACTTGCTTCGATAATCGCTTTTCCTGAACCGGCCAGGAAGACAAGTAATTCTTCTCTGTCGTTTGTGCTGTGTTGGCCGCAGCTATCGCCGGGGTTAAGATATACCCTGCCTGCCTTCATTCCAAAGGATTGCGTTTTGTCATCCAGCAGCCTTTGAAAGGCGTGTTCATCATTTAAATCCAGCACAAACGGTTTTTGTTTCATCATAAGACCTTTTAATTAAATTCGCTTGCAGCAGGTACTGATAAGAAATTTCTTACATTTTGTCAATATTGGGGTTGCGTACGTAATACTAATTTAGTATTCTTATGCGCCGTGCTCAGTATTTTTATTGACTTAGTCTTTTGCTAACTCTAACAGGAGGAATAGGTTATGAGGAGAATTACGCTTTTTGCAATAATACTAATTTCGGGCTTTATTATTTCAGTAAATGTCTTTGGCGAAACAATCGCACAAGTGACCCACTGGGAGCTTCAGGCGGTAAATGCGAACGGCGAAGGGATATACGAGGAGACAGATAAGGTCATCATTACAGGAATTGTCCTTAACAACCCGGAAGAAATGCTCGTGCCAACCCCCGCTACCGGTTATATGGGCGGTCAATGGCAGATTTATGTTCAGGGAGAGGACGGCGACCATGCCGGCACGGCCGTATATTTGGGCCAGTATTACAGCAAAGTCGGCGGTCAATCGGGCAGCTATACAGATGAGCAGTTACTTTCCGAACTATGCCGTATAAACCACGACCCTAACACGGGCTACACATTCGCCGCGGGTGACAGAATAAAAGTAACCGGCTGGTACAAGTTCTACAAGGGCAAATTAAACGTTAATGAGATACACGAAGCCGACCCGGATTTCGATTTTGAAATGGAGCTGCTCGAACCGGCAGTCGGGCTGCCCCGGCCGGAAGTTATCAGTCTTGATATGGTAAAAGACAGCAACGATGGTTTTCTTTTCGACCAGACCAGAATGACCGGCTGCGAGTACTATCAGGGTCAATTAGTGAGGGTTGATGACGTTAATATAATCGATGCCAACAACTGGGCACCCGACGCGACCGTCACAATATCCGACGGCAGCGGCAGGACTTTTCCGGTAAAACTCGGTATCGGTGACGGCTTTACAAGATATGACTGCCCGACCGGCCAAATCGACGTCATAGGGATTTTCGACCAGGAGAGTTCGGGAACCACTATATGCAAGGACGGTTATCGTCTCTGGGTGACCGACTATGACGGAAACGGACTGGTACTAACCGACCGCGGACATGAGAGGGGAAATCTGCCGGGTGACATTAACACGGATTATAAGGTTGACCTTACGGATTTCGCCGAGCTTGCGGCTAACTGGCTCGAACAACGCGCGGGTCTTTATGATTGTGAATAATAAAGTTTTCCCGAAAATATGAGAAAAGCCTTTACCTTAATCGAGCTATTAGTCGTCATTTCCATCATAGGGCTATTGCTGGGGATACTCGTACCGTGTTTGTCGCGGGCGAAAGAGCTGGCCAAAGTTACGGTCGTAAACGCGGAGCTTCGGCAGATAGGTTTAGCTCTTGATATGTACTTCGAGAACAACAAGAAGTATCCCCCTACCGAGGCGGATTGTATCTCCGGCAAGCTAACGGACCATTTATATCAACTTCCGAGGGCCCTGGTCGAGAGTCACTATCTGACCCGAATGTCTGAAGAAGAGGCAATGTCGACCAATCTGGAGGACCGATTTAATCACGGGCACACTTATAAATACCGATGTGCCGGTGAAATAATTGTGGATAGAAACCGTATTTCCACATCTATAGCAGCAAGTCTATGGATACCCAATCACTTCCCTTCGAGGAGCAGCATCGACCCGGAGCAAGGCCGATGGTACCCTGACATTGACGAGCGCAAACGGTACTCCGGAGATTACAGTTCATATTTCCCACGGTCACCGGTGAGCTGGGTGGTTTTCAGTCTCGGCCCGAAATTCAGCGAAGAATGGCTCGAAGAAAAAATCGGTATCGAAAGCAGATACCCGGTGCCTAAAGAATTATGGTACACGCCGAAGCAGCGCAGGGGCTTTATTGTCAGAATGCGGCTAAAACAGGAATATCAAATCGGTTCCTTTGACGAATAATTACAGAGATTCTTAATGAAGGAATAGTCTCATGAAAAAAGCACCTATTTTAATCCCGGCCGGTTTTATATTGATAATTCTCGCGGCAATACCGGCACATCGGTATCTTAAAAACTCACCCGTAACAGCCGCCCCGCGTAAAGTTATTATCCAGGCGCCCGAAGGTGATAATTTATGGAACCGGGGAACCGCGCCGGAGGACCCATGGAAAGCAATCGAGCAAATACACGGACACGTCGGGCCGTGGAACGTCCTCGGCTGGAGAATAGGTCAGAGGGCGCTGGAGCAATTTGATACATACTGGGGCAGGCACGACCTCGATATAACTGTTTATATTCCTCTGGCAACGCCCTATTCATGTATGGCCGACGGCCTGGTAATCGGAACCGGCAACAGTATCGGCAGGCTGGATATCAAACTTGCAGAAGTGCCGAAAATGGAAATGATATGTGTCGAGGTCAGCAGGATAGGTTCTGACGCTGAGAAGATTCTTTATAAACCAAAGTTCGACTATCTGGAAAAAATATTGACCGCTCCCGAAGAAGACATACACGCGCTCTCGCATGAATGCTTCGAGCTTGAAGACAAAGAGCTCTTCGATGAAGAAAGGATTCAGTGATGGATGACTGGCTATTTTTGTGTCACGCCATCGGGCAGGAAGTTCACTGGCACGAACCGGAGAGGACGGTTACACTTTCTACCCTGCTTGTTACAGCGGCATTAATTGGGTTTTTACATACGCTGTTTGGGCCCGACCACTATCTGCCGTTTATAATGATGAGTTGGGCAAGAAAATGGTCCTCTCTCAAAACCGGTGTAATCACTTTTCTTTGCGGACTGGGCCATATAGGTAGCTCTATTGTGCTTGGTATTATAGGCATCGCTCTTGGTCTTGCGGTCGGAAAACTCGAAGGGGTGGAATCCGGCAGAGGCGACATAGCCGCGTGGCTGCTGATGGCTTTCGGCCTGGCTTATATGGTATGGGGTATTCGGCGCATTTATCTAAAAAAAGAGCACACTCACGGTCATCTGCATTTAGGCGGCTTAACACATGAACACAAACACGACCATGAACAAGGGCACAGTCATGTCCATGATGCATCCGAGAAAAAAACGATAACGCCATGGGTACTTTTTGCTATCTTCGTTTTCGGTCCGTGCGAACCTCTCATCCCGATGCTGATGTACCCTGCCGCACAAAAAAGTGTTTCAGGATTGGCTTTGGTGACATTGACTTTTGGAACGATTACTATAGGGACAATGCTGGTGGTGGTGATGCTCGCAAGAGCCGGGATTAACATGCTGCCGTTGAGCAAGCTGAACAAATATTCACACGTACTAAGCGGAGCGGCGATACTGCTGTGCGGCATGGTGCTTGTACTTCTCGGGAAGTAATTGGACGGTTGACTTGCCGGTACGATTTCCGGTATTATGGCTTATTGCAAAGTCGATATGTTAATCTGATACTAAGGGTAAGCCATAAACGCAGAACAATTAAAAAAGCTGCTGATGGAAATCAAAGCCGACCGGGTGGATATCGAGCAGGCGATAGAAAAGCTGCGGCATATGCCGTTCGAGGATTTGGGGTTTGCGAAAATCGACCATCATCGGCATATCCGACAGGGACTGCCTGAAGTTATATTCTGTCCGGGAAAAACGACCGAACAGATTATAGGTATCTTTGATTCGCAGGCGAAGAAGGGACATAACGTATTAGCTACCCGCGCGGAAAAAGAGGTGTACCAGGCACTTGCTGACACCGGCAGGTACGACAAACTGAAATATTATGACTTGTCCAAAACAATACTGCTTGAGCAGGAAAATTTAACTCCTTCTAAAACAGCTATTCCGATAGTGACCGCGGGCACGGCGGATTTGTCTGTCGCGGCCGAAGCTCAGGCGACCTGCGAGGCGATGGGGCAGAAAACGAATTTGATTTGCGACGTGGGCGTGGCGGGGATTCACAGGCTCTTCGATAAGGTCAAGCAGCTCCAAAGTGCCAACGTAATTATCGTTGTCGCGGGTATGGAAGGCGCGCTTGCGAGCGTCGTCGGCGGGTTAGTAAGCTGCCCGGTTATCGCTGTGCCGACAAGCGTAGGTTATGGTGCGAACTTCGGAGGGATAGCTGCGCTTTTGACAATGCTCAACAGTTGTGCGGCAGGTGTTACCGTAGTTAATATCGACAACGGCTTTTCGGCGGCAGTAAGTGCGACTCTGATTAACCGTAAAGCAGAAAGCTAATAACAATCTGCAATTAAATCACGGCAAAACTTATGAATTTGCAGCAGAAATATGACAAGCTTAAAGAGATTCTCAGCCGAGCCGACAGATTGCTGATTGCCTATTCCGGCGGCGTGGACAGTACATTCTTGCTGAAGGTCGCGGCGGATACTATCGGCAGAGATAGTGTTGCTGCGTGTATTTCAAAAGGACCATCACTGCCGCGGAGTCAATATGAAAGAGCCGTTACTCTTGCTAATAATATCGGCGTTGAACTGACAACCATCGAAACCGACGAAATGAGTGACACAGCATATCTGACTAACAATGCTGACCGGTGTTACCACTGTAAAAGTCACTTGTTCGATAAGCTTACCGAAATAGCAAAGGAAAAAGGATTCGATACTATCGCGTGCGGCCATAATCTCGATGATACCAAAGACTACCGACCGGGCAATATAGCGGCAGCGAATATGGGTATTACCGCCCCGCTGATTGAAGCCCAGCTTACAAAGCAGGATATACGACAATTGAGCAGGGAATTGAACCTGCCGACGGCGGAAATAGCTGCATCGCCCTGCCTTGCTTCGCGGATTGCGTACGGCCTTGAGATAACAGAGGAAAATTTGCGGCAGGTAGAAGAGGCGGAAGAATTTTTGCGAAGTATGGGCCTGGTCGAATTCAGGGTGCGTCATCACGGTGAAGTTGCACGCATTGAGGTCCACCCGGAAGATATGCCGAAGATAATGCAGGACGGCAGCCGCAAAAAAATCGTTGAAAAACTCAGAGAATTAGGTTTTAAGTTTGTGGCCCTTGATATGGCTGGTTTTCGCAGCGGCTCGCTCAATGCGACCTTGTCGAAGGCCCAGAAGAGCCGATTTACTAACGGTGATTGAGTATTTATTGAGCTATGGAACAGATTGAGCGAATAGGCGTTTCACTCGATAAGAATCTGCTGACGGACTTTGATAAGCTCATCGCAAAGAAGGGTTACCAGAGCCGTTCGGAAGCGATTCGTGATTTAATCAGGGAGCAATTGAGCCGGGACAAGGCAAGCGACCCCAAGGCAACAGCAATAGCGGTGGTATGTCTGGTTTATGACCACCACGCAACGAAACTGATGCAGAAATTGACGCACCTGCAACATTCGCACCTGCTGCAGACTATCAGCTCGCTGCATATTCATCTGGATGAACACGATTGTATGGAGGTAATCGTTCTCAAGGGCAGGGTCGGTGAGATTAACGACACCGCAGAAAAGATATTGAGCACCAAAGGCGTCAAACTCGGCAAAATCAACCTGATTTCGACCGAAGGCCGTCACCAAACTTGACAGATTCGCAGTTTATATGTTCTAATGCCCGCCTTCGGGCGATTAGCTCAGCTGGTTAGAGCGCACGGATCACACCCGTGAGGTCACAGGTTCGAATCCTGTATCGCCCAGTCTTCGTTCGACGCTCTGCGGAGAACGAAGACTGTCACGGCGTAGTTCCGATGTTTTCCATCGGGACGAAGCTGGACATGTACGGTAAAGTGAGCGTCGAACTACGCCTTGGCAAGCCAGAAAAAAACATGTTTTATTACGTATATATGCTAAAAAGGCTTAAGGATAGCAAACGTTATTATATCGGGATGACAACAAAGCTTCACACCCGTGTCAAAAAACACAACTCTGGAGATTGTACGTACACAGCTACTTACAAACCCTGGCAAGTTGAAACAACAGTTGCTTTCAGGTCGAAAGATAAGGCAGTAGCATTTGAAAAATACCTCAAATCACATGCAGGAAGAGCCTTTGCCAAAAAACATTTTTGAAAGTTCCGTTGTATTGCCCGGTATGATTCCCCTTCCTCTTTTCAGGTTCCCGAACAGATTTTACTGCTTGTACAACCGGACCGTTAAGGATATTATGGATTATGGAGCGAAAAATTATATTCACGCGGCCCTGACGGAAGTCAGACTGTTTTTTTAGGAGAACGAAAATGTTTGAAAATCTGGACAGACTTATGTTGGCGGGACTTGGCGCGGTATCGATGACCCGTGAACGGGCGGAACAAATCTTCGACGAATATGTAAGTCGCGGCAAAGCTGAAAAACAGGCCCGCGCCGGCTTCGTAAAAGAAGTGATGGACACCGCTGAAAAAACCCGTAAAGATATCGAAAATCTTGTCTCGCAGCAGGTGGAGAAAACCGTCGATAAATTGAACCTTGCCACTAAAAAAGACCTTGCAAGGCTCGAGGGAAAGATTGATAAGATTCTGGCCGGGGAGTAACCGCTCTTGGCGTTCGGAAGATTCCATTTTAAGCGCACGCTAAAACACCTTCGCCGTTATCGTCACATAGTAGCGGTGCTGATGAAGTACGGTATGGAAGATGTTGCCGAAACCATCCGCAAGCGGTACCGAATCCTAAAGACAAGCCCGGCTGATACAAAACCCGATGAAAGTATCCGCCGACACAGCAGAGCCAAACGTTTTCGCATGGCCCTGGAGGAGTTGGGCCCGACGTTTATTAAATTCGGCCAGCTTCTAAGCACCCGTCCCGATTTGATTCCGGCCGATTATGTTCACGAGCTGGAACGGCTGCAGGATGAAGTCGCACCGGAGACCTCCGACCGCATTTTTGCAGAGATTGAGCAGCAGTTAGGCGGCAAGCTGGAAGATATATTCGCATCATTCGACCGGGTGCCGATCGCGGCCGGCAGCATCGCGCAGGTGCATCGTGCAACGACGCGGCAGGGGCAAGATGTGGTTGTAAAGGTGCGGCGACCGATGATTGTCGAAACCATCGAAACCGAATGCGAAATTATCGAGGATTTGGCAGGGCTTCTCAAGGCTACTTTTTTCGAACGCGACATGATAGACCCCAAGAGAATTGTAAAGGAATTCAGCGATGCTGTTTCAAAGGAAGTTGACCTGGCGGCTGAGAAGCAAAACCAAATCCGGTTTTTGAGGAATTTCAAGGACGACCCCGCTATACACGTACCGGAGGTATATGAAGAATACTGCACCGAAGGCGTGTTGACGATGGAATATATAGAAGGCATCAAACCGGGTGATGCCGAGGCGATAAAAAAAGCCGGACTCGACCCGAAGGTAATCGCCAGCCGAGGTGCGGATTTCGTACTGGCCCAAATATTCGATATCGGTTTCTTTCACGCGGACCCTCATCCGGGGAATTTTTTCCTTTTGCCTGATAACGTGCTTGCTCCGATTGATTTCGGTCAGGTGGCGTATCTGTCAAGTGAGGACCGCAAGTTGTTAAAAGAAATCGTCCTGGCCGTCATAGATAACAACGCCGTGCAAATGGTGCGTGCCCTGCAGAAAGCGGATATGTCAACCGAGAAAACGGATACCGACGGGCTTACGCGAGAACTCGAATTGATGCTAAGCACGTATCACAACCTGCCGTTGAAAGATATTCCAATCAGCAAAGTAATTATGCAGACGTTCGACCTTATCCGCAAACATAAAGTTCGCCCGCCGCCCCAGTTCGCCCTGATGCTAAAAAGCCTGATGACCATTGAGTCGTTCGCCATTAGCCTCGACCCTGAATTTAATATCATCGAGAATCTCAAGCCTTATGCCAGCCGGTTTGCTTTTCCGGATATGAATCCGCGAAAGGTTATGCACATGCTGCGTGACAGTATGAATGACGCGAGAGAATTGGCGTCCCGGCTGCCGGATGATATCGGGGCGATACTGAACAAATTCCGGCACGGCGATTTCCAGCTTAAGGTTCATCACGAACATCTGGACAGTCTCACCAAGACGCTCGATAAAAGCTCGAACCGTATCAGCTTTGCATTAATCATTGCCGGGCTGCTGATAGGCTCAAGTATGCTCGTAGCTCAGGAGGGAAACGTGCTGGGAATAGTGACTTTGCAAACCCTCGGTATCATTGGTTATGTTGCCGCGGTAATAATCGGGTCGTGGCTGCTCGTATCAATCATTCGCAGCCGACATTACTGAGACTTTGCAGGCCGGTCGAAGAAAATACTCGAAAATTGTTGAAAGACCTGTTCGATTGTTCTAAATTACCCCGAATTATTCATTGGCCTTGAGGCAGGGGCAGAAATGTACATAATACCGGCTATCGATTTGCGTAGCGGCAAATGTGTTCGGCTCATCCAGGGCGACTATAATCGTCAAATCACCTACAAAGACGACCCCGCAGCACAGGCCGAAGATTTCATCGAGGCAGGCGCCGAATGGCTGCACATAGTTGATTTGGACGGAGCAAAACTCGGCAAGGTGGTCAATATCGAGGCAATTTCAGCTATGGCCGATTTGGGCGTACTCAGGATTGAGGTCGGCGGAGGCATAAGAGATGAAGAATCGATAGTGACATTGCTCGAAAAAGGTGTCGAACGGGTCATCATCGGAACCAAGGCCGTTAGTGACTTCGACTGGTTCAGCCGAATGGCGGAAAAATACATCGGCAAAATAGTGCTGGGGCTCGACGCTCGCGGCTCGAAACTGGCAGCCGAAGGCTGGACAAGAAACTACCCGCAACAGATGCTCGACTTTGCACAAAAGGCCGCAAAGCTGCCTTTAGCTGCGATTATATATACCGACATCAACAGGGACGGGATGCTCACTGGGCCGAATCTGGAACGAACCAGGACATTGGTCGAGGCGGTCGAGCTGCCGGTAATAGCGGCAGGCGGCATTAACTCAACAGAAGACGTAAAAAAGCTCGCTTCAATCGGTGTAGCCGGTGCAGTCATCGGCAGGGCTTTGTATGAGGGCACGGTCGATTTAGCTGAGGCAATCGCAGCGGCAAAGTCCGTCGCTCGTGACTCGTGACCCGTCGCTCGATGAAACAGACGTACTGGGAACGGCCTTGCCAGGAAACGAAAGAAGCAATAAAATACGCGCCGTTCGCGGGTGTAGCTTAATGGTAAAGCCCCAGCCTTCCAAGCTGGTCATGTGGGTTCGATTCCCGTCACCCGCTTCCTCCATTTCCACTGCTACATACTGATTAGGGTTTTACGGGCATATAATCTGTCCGCCAGGGGTTATAAGACCAAAAAGCTGTAAAGCTAACCCCAACACGACCTTAGTACACATACCGGCAAGTCCCATAATAAATTTTTAATGAAAATTTAAAAAAGTGCTTTTTTCGTGCTTGACTTTGTGGGGAGAAGTGGTAGGTTGTGGCGGTAAATAGAAACCAAGTGGGACTTACGCCATGCTTTTACTAACAGGTGAGTACCAGCACGTCATCGACGATAAGAGCAGAGTCTTCATATCCAACAAGCTGCGAAGCCAGATTGACGTCGATGAGCACGGCAGCAGTTTTTACCTCGTCCTGGGCGCTAACGGCGTTCTGTGCCTTTACCCGGAAAAGTACTTCGAGCGAATCGTAGAGGCTGTGGCTCCTGAGACAAGTGCAGCAGACGAAGCGGTGTCATTCGAGCGAATGAGCTTTGCCCTGGCCAGCAAGGTGGAGCTGGACAGCCAGGGCCGGCTGCTCATCAATGAAAGGCTTCGAAGCCGGGCGGGGTTGAGCACTCAGATAACTCTGGTCGGCGTACGTGACCATATCGAGGTCTGGAACAGCGAGAACTGGGAGCAGTACGTCGAGGACCACATGGCACAGTATCAGAAACAAATGGCGCAGGCCCGTAAGGCTGTATTACAGCAGGAAGGCCTGGAAATATAACTCTATGAATGGAGGCATAGTGAGAATGGGTGCGAGCGAGTTTCAGGTATTACAGGATGCAATAGCAGGTCGCAGGGAAGCTGACGAGCATGCTCTTGCCGCACTGGCAGTGCTCGAGGAGCGTCTTGAGCGTATCAAGGCGCTGGGCGGCGGTTTTTCCGACATCGGATTCTCATCCGAAGTAAGAAAAATACGTCGCAACAGGAGCCTGGCAGCAGTCGGCTGAGGGACCCAAAGTCGTTTCCGGCTACGGCTCAAGCCTTCGCCGGGACAAGCGGGGACCTCCTGAAGCTTGCTTGCACAGTCTGGCAAAACCGGAATTTTCAGGAAGTTTAACGGTCGAAAGTAGCGTGTGAACGGTTCATTGGCTGAACATATACCCGTTCTTGCAACTACCTTAGCCGAGCAGATACACTTACCCCGGGATGGGGTGATGGTCGATGCGACCATAGGACATGGAGGTCATAGTTACCTGTTCGGCAAAGAATTGGGCCCGGAGGGAACGATTCTCGGCCTGGACGTTGACAGAAAATCTATCCAAAGGGCCCAATTGACTTTAAAAGACCTTACGTGCCGGGTCATTCTGGCGCACGCCAATTTTGCGGACGTGGACCGGCAGGTGCTCAAATACGGAATCGACAAGGTCGATTTTCTGCTGGCGGATTTGGGCGTCAGCTCGGCACAACTGGCGGATGCAGAGCGGGGCCTGAGTTTTCAGCAGGATATGCCGCTCGATATGAGATTTGACCAAAGCCGCCAGACGACTGCTGCCGACATAATTAATAAGGCAGATGAAAAAACGCTGGCCGATTTGATATACAAATTCGGCGAGGACCGGGCGTCGCGCCGAATTGCCAGATTTATTGTCAGGCATCGCCGGGTCGAACCGATAAAAACTACAGGGCAACTTGCCGATATAGTATGCAGAGCCCTCGGCGGAAAACGAAGCAGGATTCACCCGGCTACAAGGACGTTTCAGGCCCTGCGAATCGCTGTTAACAACGAACTCGAAAATCTGCAGGCCCTTCTGACAAAGGCTCCGGAGTTACTGGCTGACGGCGGATATGCAGCGGTAATCAGCTTTCACAGCCTCGAAGACAGGCTTGTGAAGTATGATTTCCGGCAAAATGCCAAAAACGGTGTGTACGAGATATTGACGAAAAAACCATTGGTGCCCTGCCGGCAGGAAGTAGAGGCCAACCCGAGGGCGCGCAGTGCGAAGTTAAGAATAGCAAGGAAGTTAGCGAAGAATTTAGAATGGAGTTTCAGCCATGACTCGTGATGCCAAGATTGGATTGCTGTTAGGCCTGGTATTCATATTCATTATAGCCTTTATTATCAACGGCCTGCCGAGTTTAGGCCGTGGCGACGGCAACGAGTTGACCCGCAACATGGCAAGGCCCCAGCGGAACCCCGGCATAGGAACCGACGCCAAGCAGGTCACGCAGAGGACAATCACACCAGTCAGACCGACACAACCCCCTGCCGAGCCGGAACCGGCCGCCGCTCAATCACAGCCCGCACAAGCTCCCGCCGGCCAGATAAGATTCCAGACTCAGCTGCCTGGGCCATTAACAACCACAAGCCAGCCAGCAGAACCCGTAATCGCCGTAGCTCAAACCAACGCACCGCAAGTAGTTCTTACTCCCGCTGCACAGCAGGCAGCAATTAACGCCAGGCCGCAGCCGGCGCGGGCACATATCTATACCGTGCAGGACGGTGACAGCCTCGCCTCGATTGCCAAGCAGTTCTACGGTGAAGAGCTGGGCAATAAGAAGGCCAACATTGAAATGATATTCAAGGCGAATAGAAAAATCCTCAAATCACCCGACAATATATATGTGGGTCAGAAGCTCATAATCCCTCCATTGTCCAGGTCGGTTCAGGATAATCCCCAGAATGTGCTGACGACTAAAAACTTCAGGCCGGTCGAGTCCATCGGCACAAGGCATGAGAGCCCGGCAATTAAAATCACGGACAAAACCAGGTATTATACGGTCAAAGAGGGTGACAATCTGTGGAAGATCGCATCCGAGCAGCTCGGTGACGGCAACCGATATCCGGAACTTGCGAAGCTCAACAAGCTCGAGGACGAAGACTTTCTGGTTGTCGGCGCGCGTTTGAAGCTGCCTTAGAGGTTGTCGCAGGCTTTATCGAAATGGCTGGGTTCAGATATATCTTCGCAATCTTCACCATCGCCGTTGTTTTGATACTTACGGTACATTTGCGCAACCGCTGTGACCGGATATGTCATCTTATAAATTCCGCCGAGGCGCAACAGGGTCGTCTGAAACAACAATTGTGGCGAAAGCAACTGCAGCTTGAGAGCTATATGAACCCGGCGGCGGTGAGACAACAGATGACAGAGGACGGAGAACGGATGACAGAGAACTGAAGATGGAAGCGAACCACAAATATTCAATCTGCAATTTTTAATATTCATTTTAGTATCGAGTATAAGGTTTGAGAACAGGACGGTTCGTCATTTTAGTTTTTACCTGTCTTGTCCTGGTCTTTCTGACCCTGGCAGGCAGATGCCTTTACCTTCAGTTTGCCGAAGTTGAATACTATCGCAATGCTTCGATACGGCAGTTGCAGAAGTGGGCTACCGAAAGTCCTCAGCGCGGGGCGATACTCGACTGCCGCGGGCGGGTCCTGGCAGCGAGCAATCAGACACAGACCATATTCGCCGAGCCGCGTCGCATCAGCCGGCCTGAGGAGGTGGCTACGGCGCTTGCGCCTGTACTGAATATCGGCGCCCGGGAAATCTACGAAATGATAATGCAAAGCGGCAATCCCGGCTTTGCACGGCTCAAAGACCACGCCGAACACGAACAGTGTAGTTCGGCCAGGAACATCCACAGCGGAATCGGCGTACAAACCGAGTGGCAGCGTTGTTACCCGATGGGCAACCTGGCCTGCCACGTGACTGGATACACAAGTGACGATGGTCGCGGGCTTGACGGGATAGAGCTGCTGTACGATGAAAAGCTGCGAGGTAACAGTGGGTACAATATATTCTTTGCGGACAAATCCCGGCGAACGGTTAGGCCGAAAGAAATTCGCTCCTGTGTCACCGACGGCTGCACTGTAGTTTTGACAATCGATTCAGCCATACAGGAATTTGCGCGAACGGAACTGCTAAAACAATACGAGCAATACCAGGCCGAGTCGGCGGTGGCAATAGTAGCAGAGCCGAAGACCGGAGCGATTCTTGCGATGGTGTCTTTGCCGGATTTCGACCCGACGGACCGTTCGTGCGACCCGAACTTCCTTCGCAACCAGGCAATCACCGACCAGTTCGAGCCCGGCAGTATGATAAAACCTGTTATCGTCGCACTTGCCCTCGATGCAGGATTCGTCACCGGTTCCGAGCGAATCTTCTGCGAAAACGGCAGTTACAGCGGCAAGGGATTCGGCAGAATCGGCGAATATGACAACCACAGGTACGGTAACCTGACCGTACGGGAGATATTGGTCAAATCGAGTAATATCGGCATGGCCAAGATAGGCCAAAGGTTCACAAAAGAAAAATTCTATGAAGGCATGAGGCTATTCGGCTTCGGTAAAAAGACGGGTATTGATTTGCGTGGCGAGGTGCCCGGACTTTTGCGCAGCCCCGACAAGTGGACCGGCTATAGCCTGACACGTATACCATTCGGACAGGAAATTACCGTTACCACCATTCAGATGGTCCGGGCATTCTGCATTTTAAGTAACGGCGGCCGGGCGGTGACACCGCACGTAGTCAAGGCTGTAGTCGATGCCGACGGCAACGTAATCCAGTTTCGGGACGCTCCGCCGCCGGTCGGCTATATCATAAAACCTGAGGTTGCCGACTGGATTGTCAAAGACGCGATGGTGGGCGTCGTTAATGAAAAGGCCAACGGCGGGACCGGCTGGCGGGCCAAACTCGATAAATGGCAGGTATACGGCAAGACGGGCACGGCAAATATCGCTCTTAAAGACCGCAAAGGCTATTCAGATGAAAATTATGTGGCATCGTTTATTGCCGGAGCGCCCGCAGAAGACCCCGCCATAGTAGTACTGGTGTCGATTCGCAAACCCAATAAACATCTCGGCAAGGGCTATACGGGAGGAGCAGTTGCATCGCCGGTGGCTGGACGAATCATCGAGAAAACCTTAACATACATCGAGAAACATCAGCAACTATAACGAGACTGACCGGCACAATGGCGAGAATCATATACGCAGTCGCAGGCGAGGGTTTCGGACACAGCAGTCGTTCACACCTGATAGGCCAAAGGCTCATCGAGGCCGGGCATGACGTAATTTTTGCCGGCTCAAACAAATCTCTTTTCTACCTGAAAGAGCATTTCGGCGACAGGGTCAAAGAGATATTCGGATTGTCCTTCGATTATAAAAATGGGCGGATTCACCCTCTCAAAACTATAAAGAAGAATATTTTGGGGCTGCCGACAGGCGACAAAATCAATAGAAAGCTGTTCAGGGGATTTTTTGAGAAATTTGAACCTGATTTAATCGTTTCAGATTTTGAGCCCTTCAGCGCATGGTGGGCATTGCGAAACAACGTGCCTTTTTTCAGCATTGACCATCAGCACATGCTTACCCATTGCAGGCTCGAATTTCCCAAAGGATGCGACGTTTCGAGGATAACGGCTTACGTGATAACCAGGTGCTATTACGCAAGTGCCACTTCATATATTATTATTAATTTTTTCAAGGCTCCGGTTAAAAGGCGTTCGGCTGTTATTGCTCCGCCGGTAGTAAGGCCCGATGTGCTTTCATTAAAAGCTCATTCGGGTGAATATGTCGTGCTCTATACCACAACAGGCACAAATGAGGGGCAGCTAAAAGAGCTTCTTGGCGGATTCGGCTCGCAGAAATTTCATATTTACGGTTTTAATAAGTATGCCGAGGAGGGTAATTGTATCTTCAAAAAGCGTTCGACTGAGGATTTTTTGGCAGATGTAGCAGGTTCAAGAGGTGTAGCGGCAACGGCGGGTTTTTCGCTGATAAGTGAATGCATGTATCTGAAGAAAAAGATGCTGCTTTTGCCGTTGGCAGGTCAATACGAACAGTTCATCAACGCTCATTATGTCCAGTTGCTCGGCCTGGGGCTGTCGCGGAATGAGCTTGATGAAAAAAGCCTGAGTGAATTCCTTTCTGAAACCGAAAAGCCGATGCCGGATGATGAGCGAATCCTCTGGCCCGACAACGAAGCTTTTTTCGATGTTCTGAGGCAACGTCTAAAGCAATTAGCGATGCCAATCAAAATTTAAAACGGTCAAGGGCTTCTGTCAGCATTCCAGCGCAGCTTCGGTATATCTTCAGGTTTGACAAACTCGACGTGACCATCGACAAACAGAATATTGCACCCCTCGTGCTGATGATTATCCAACGTCAATAACTCCGGTCCGCCGGCCTGATTCCAGCCCGGCTGGGATTCGAAAACCAGCACCATATCTGCCGGAGAATCAGCACCCATTTTTTCGACGGCGGGATTCATTGCGTAATTGCCGGTATCTTTCAGTTCTGCTCCCGGGCAGGTAAACATCTTGTCGGTCGCGTCCGCCTGCTCGATGAGCAGGTCACACCATCGGTCAGGCGTTGGATATTCGCCGTCGTTGTCATAGGAATAAACCATCATTGCCTTGCCTATCCCAGAGAGGTTCGTTCCGCACATTATTCTTTGCGCCTGCCTGCGAGTTTGCGCCAGGGCAGGCATAAGAATCGCCATCAGTAGCGCTATGACCGGCAGCACTACAACCGGCAGAACCATGCCGGTAACAGCCATACCCGTTCCTTTCAGACTGCCCTGGCTGCCGCTTATTTTCACTAAGGCTATTATTCCGCAGATTAAGGCCGGGATAATCGTCAGGCCGCAGGTGAAAAAGGCCAGTATCCCCAAAATCAGCGCAGCGATAGCCAGGCCGGAGGTCTTGACAGGTATAACCGCTGCACCAGAGCCGGCACCGGTCAGACCAAAGCCACACCCCTGACAGTAGTTATTGGTTTCGGGATTCTCTGCGCCGCAATTAGGACACTTCATTTTCAGACCCCTTTCATCGTAATAAAATAGCTGCTCTGCAAAACCATTCGAACAATACTCTATACCAACTCGTTTGTCCAGAAAATGGATGTTATTATTTCTATTCCGCTATGTCATAACGTTGACCGAGATAGCCGGACTGAATACAGAAATCAATAATATCTCTGGCCAGAGGCGCTGCATCGCTGGAGCCGTGCTGGCCGCCTTCGACTACTACCGCGATGGATATGCTGCGGCCTTTGCCGTCTTTGGCGAAGCCGCTGAACCAGGCGTGCTCCGGCGCCTGCGTCGAGCCGGTCTTGCCGTATATAGTCACATCGCAGAGCCTGAAATAATCGAGCATCGGCTCAAATTCTTTATTAGCAGTACCTCCACTCTCGCTAACCACCGCTTTCATACCGTCGTAGATGACCGCTAAGGTATCCGGTGAAATGTCGAGCGATACCGATTTGGAATTCGAGCCTTGTTCATCTATTATCAATCGCGGCTGTCTATACAGTCCTTTTCTGGCGATAGCGGCCATGGCGTTTGCCACCTGCAGCGGCGTCACGCGGAAATTGCCCTGGCCGATGCCGAACCATCGCAGGTCGCTCTTTTTCAAAGCCGGCACATCCGCAGGAGTTTGAGGCGACGTAACAGGAATTGTGCTCGATATATAACCCGGAATTTGCCTGAAGTGTCTGAGCGGAGATTCTTTAAGAACTTCGGCCGGTTCGAGAGGAAGTTCGTGTCCGTAGCCGAAGTTGAACAGCCATCTTTGCAGCTCGGCAGGTTCGAGCCTGTTTGCCAGCCGTGAAAAATATATATTGCAGCTTCCTCTTACTGCATTGCGGGCGTTATTCGTCCAGGCAAGTGAGTGGCCCGTCCGGTATTGGTTGAATATCCAGCAGCTCGGCCAGTATTGAGGTGCCTTTTCGGCGGGGCATTCTATCACTTCACCGGGCGTGATTTTGTGCTCCTCAAGTCCGGCGATTAAAACAAGAGGCTTGGCTGCCGAGCCGGGTGGATAGTGCGACTCAATCGTTCTATTCCATAAAGGCTTGCCGGTGTCGCCGGCAATTCGGGCATAGTCGTATCGAATACGATTGAGGTCGAAGACCGGCATCGAGACCATAGCAATAATGTCACTGTCCGCCACGTCAATAACGACAACGGCAATTCCCGTATCGCAATTATTATTGGCATTACAATCGGCAAGATATTGCTGAATCTGTTTTTGCAGTACCACGTCGATGGCAAGCTGCACATCGTCACCGACCTGAGTTTCGGTTCTGTCTACAAGCTCTCTGTCGATATCATAGACTTCCTCGCCTCGCCTGCCTCGCAGAATTGTCTCACAGACATATTCGATGCCGCTATAACCGGCAAGCTCGCCCTGCGTATAGCTGAGCAACGGGTCATCAGCGAAAAGCTCGCCCTGCTGCTCCGGGCGGACCCAGCCGATGACCTGGCACGCGGCGTCACCAAAGGGATATACCCTGTGATTCTCCGGTACGATGGAAATGCCGTTTATATCTGCAAACTCAAGCTGAGCGTCGAAAACATCTTCCTCGGTTTGCAGGTCCAGAAGAGGATAAGTGTCGTGCATCTCAGCGACATCGACTTTGGCAGTCAGCAACAATCTTGTGTTCGGGTCCGGCTGGGCTTTGGCGAAATCATTAGAGTCCGGATAGTTGCGCTTCCAGGCCAGGTGCCGGCGAAGATTCCAGACGCGGTCGTTAATCCTGTCAAGCCGAGCCTTGATTTCTGAATCTCTCGGCCCGAAAAAAGCGAGTCTCTGTACTACCTGCTCCAGATGAACTGCCCGGGATTCGATTTCCTTTTCGACTTCGGGCAATTTCTCGTCGGCGTCGTCTCGTTTTGAGGCTATCAGCAATTTTGCCTTTTGAACGCGCTCATCGGCAATACTGCTCAGCTCGTACCCGATATGAAGTTCGAATCCGGGCACATCCTGGGCCAGTATATTACCGTTCCGGTCGAGGATTCTGCCGCGGGCGGTCTCGAGTGTTTTTGTCTGCTGCAGTCTAAGCTGCTCGATTTTCTCGGGCAAAGTCGGGTCCGGAACAAGCTGCATCTGCGCAAGGCGTATGATGCAAACGGCAAGTACCACAGCTATGACTATAGCGAAGATTTTTACTCTCTGGTGATACATATATCACCCCCGATGCCCGATAACAACCAAACCAATATTGTGTTAATTCGTATTCATTCGGGGTTTCTATTGTTTTTAATCAATAACCGAAGCGTCGGCGTCGGCGTTCTATTTTTATATGCATCCACCAGGCTACGGGCAAGAACAAAAACGGGCCGACTATCGCCGAATAGAGTGGTGTGCCGAAAAGCGCGCCGAATGTCTTCTGATAAGACGGCTGAGTCTGCAAACCGCTCAGCAGGTATGCCAATACAGCGGCGGCAAAACCCAACACAAATATAGTAACGGCCTGAAACGGCATTCGTTGCAGTGATATGTATTTGCTCAGATAGCACAGACCGGTGCCTGTTAGTCCGAAGCCAAGAGTGCCGGGTCCCATCGACGGACCAATCAAATCAGCGGCAAGGCCGATAGAAAAAGAAGTGATAATTGCCTCTTTAGGTTCGCAGAAGATTGCGAAAAAGGCCAGGAGAATCAGCAACAGGTCGGGCCTGGTCCCTCTTACCTCAATCGCATTGAGTAAATCGGCCTGCAGTAATGTAGCAACGACAAGTAGTACCACAAACCTCAACCAATGCATTCAATCGCCTCGATTATTGGCCCGGGGCCCCCAAACGCTCTTTTTGCGTTTGGACAACCCCGCCCGGATTGGTCACGATAACGGTAACGGACGGGAGCATCGCCACATCACAGGCGGGCCTTACCGTAATATCCCACAACAGCGCGTTCTGGTCGTTCTTCTTACATTCGCTGACCCGGCCGGCAATCATCGGACAGTCCAGAAGGCCGGGATACTGACGGACCATAATGTTTTCGCCATCGGCGAGCCTGGCCTTTGACCAGCGGATAACTGCTTCGCCGTTGCCGGCGCCGAACATCCAGACCGGCTTTTGTCCCGACTTAGTCGAGGTCACAGCCAGCTGTGAAGAAGAATCGGTGATAAGCCTGACTTTCGCCTGCCGCGACCAGACGTAAGAGACGGTACCGATTATGCAGTTCTCTCCCAAAACAAACTGGTCCAATTCCAGTCCGTCATTTTGTCCACGATTAATGAGCAGCTCATTGCGGGAACCGGCCATGTTAGCGGTTATAACGTCAGCCATGACCAGTGACGCCCCCGCCAGGGCGTGCTGTCTGTAGCGAATCTTCGCAAGGGCTTCGATTTGCTGATTCCTGCGCTCAAGCTCAGCGGCCAGGTTGGCGATGTGGTTTTCGTATTGCTCTGTAGTTCTTTGGCTGGCGTAAGCGGCGGTGTCCGTCATACGAGTCGAAAGTGTAATACTTCTGCCCAGATGCAGAGGAAATCGAAACACATGCGTAAAAGTTCCCTGGACTTTGCCCGTGATTTTCTGTGGGGTAAGCAGCAAAATGCAGCCTGCCAGAGTCATCCAAACAAGGAGCATGCGGTTGGAAATATCGCGTCGCTTCCGTGCCATACCTGCGGTCCTTCTGTTCTTTGTAACAACATCCTCCGGCAGCGGCGGGATTTTCGCCCTGCCGCCGGTCAGCGGCTACGTTTATTCCCATCCATAGTCGCTATGGTCCATCGTTTCTTTGAGCAGTTCCAGATTGTCCAGATAAATGCTGGTTCCCTTAGCCACTGCGCTAAGCGGGTCTTCAACCCTTTCAACCCTCAGGCCTGTGGCGTTTGCCAGCACTTTATCCATCCCCCGCAGAAGCGCCCCGCCTCCGCAGATGTGTACGCCGTTATCTATCAAATCGGCCGCCAATTCCGGAGCCGCTTTTTCCAGTGTTCGCGTTACCGCGTCAATAATTGCTGCAATGGGTTCCTTCAGGGCTTCGCGTATCTCTTCGCTTGTAATGACAATTTTTCGAGGCAGGCCTGATATCGTATCCCGGCCGGCTACCTCCATTGTCAGCTCTTCCTCGAGCGGGGCAGCCGAGCCTATCTGAATCTTGACCTTTTCAGCCCTTGTCTCACCTATCAGCAGATTGTACGTTCTCTTTAGGTGATTGATAATCGACTCGTCCATATCGTCGCCGCCTATGCGAATCGACTCACACGTCGCAATATCGCCGAGGCTCATAATAGCAACTTCCGTAGTACCGCCGCCGATATCGACAATCATCGACGCGGTGGGGTCAATAATGGGCAGTCCCGCACCCATACCGGCGGCCATCGGTTCGTCCACAAGATAAACCTTTCGTGCTCCGGCCCTTTCGGCGCTGTCAATAACAGCCCGGCGCTCGACGGCTGTGATTCCGCTGGGCACCGAGATGACCACGCGGGGCCGGACCAGTCTTCCGCCTCGGCCGTGCACTTTGCGAATGAAATAGCCGAGCATAGCTTCGGTGATTTCAAAATCGCTTATGACACCATCCTTTAGCGGTCGAATAGCGCTAATTGAGCCGGGGGTCTTGCCCAGCATTTCGCGGGCAACCAAACCTACAGCTTCGCCGTTATTGAGGACGATATTGGTGCCTTTGCGAACTGCAACAACGGAGGGCTCATTGAGGACGATGCCTTTGCCGCGGACACAGACCAGTGTGGAACAGGTACCCAAATCTATACCCATATCCGTGCTGAACCAGCCTAATATTGTGTCCAGTAGCAAGTCAGACTCCCTTCTTAAACATCGATTGACTATGTTATATACGAAATGCTTTTCTTGTCAATAGCCAACCGACTACTGTGGGGGCAGTATAGTTCCATACTGCACGTAGCACATATAAATAACGTAGCACATGGTAGCAGCCGCTAATCCACAAGCTACGGCGAGGATAACCGTATAGAGGTTATTCGGCGGTGTAATTTTTTGGCCGGGCACCTGCTGCGGACTCATTTGGTAAACCTTAATCAACTATCAATATATTATTGCTAATGACTCAGAGATTTGTTGAGGCATTGTCGCCGACCATAGGCTGCTGCTGCACAAGCTCGAGCACCCCGACCGATTCCTCGACATCAACGCTGATAACAAGTATATCGCAAATAAACGCATCGCCGCGTGTGACGTGGAATCTCATACCTTTGTTTACTCCGTCAGCCGAGCCGACGGAAATGGCGGCCATGGAGTTTTTCATATCAACGGCCGTTACCAGGGCCTTGAGGTCAATATCTCTTACCGGCAGAGTCGCCGTGGCGGTCTCCCGCGGAATAGTGACAGGCATTGGACTGGCCGCCTGCCGGCCGATGGCCTTGAGCGGTTCATTCAGCCGACTAAGCAACTCGGCTTTTTCTTCTTCGAGGGCCTTTACCTTGTTCTGCATATTTTTTAGTACAGCGTCTTTTTCGAGAAGCGCGATAGAAGTTTCATCCAGCTCTTTTTTAAGCTTTACCGCTTCGGCCCTGGCATTGTCCAGTTCATCCTGTGCATTTTTGAGAAGCCGGCGCTGGTCCTCTTCAGCCTGGCGAAAACCGTCGGCAAGAGCGGTCCACTTGTTTGCCTCGTCCAGCAATCTTGCCACCTCAGCCTTTTGCCTGCTAAGTTCCGACTCGGCGCCGCGGAGCTTATTCCCGAGTTCTGTAATCTGTTTGGTCAAATCATTTTCTCTCTGCGCGAACTGCGACTTAGCCTTATCAAGGTCGCTGTTTGCGGCGTTGGTTCGCTGCGTCGTCTGCTGGAGCTGCTGATTATAATCCTGGGCCTTGTCTTTATAATTCTCGGCGCTTGCAACGTAACTAACCACCATTGCGCACAAAACTACAGTGGCGAACGTCAGCAAGACTATCAGAATCTTCGTGAGCGGACTCAAAACAGGTTCCTTTCAAAAACAACTGTCAAATGATTGTGCTTTTTCACCCCACCCAGTTTAGCAATTCACGGGGTCATAGTCTACATATTTTAAGGGTTTTGGGGCGTTTCGTCAAGTCAATTCTGGTAAAATACGTAATCCAGTGAAGGTCCCTAAAAAGCTATAAAGGTCTCATAATATTGTATTTAACTGTTTAGCTACGGCTCGGCCCGGGACGAGTCAAGTTCTGCCGCCTGAAGAACGGCCTGGGCTGCGGCCAGCCTGACCAGAGTAGAATCGCTTTCAATCATTTTTGGAAGATAGTGAGTAACTTTCGGCGTACCTAATCTCCCGATTGCAAGGGCCGTAAGCACCATGATTCGCTCCTGACTTTGTTTATCCAGGCCTGCGGTAAGGTGCTCTTCGAAAACGCTGAGTACTACCTGCTCGCCGGACGTATCGCCAAGCAACGCAAGCTGCTCGGCAGCGGCCAGCCGCACCTCGACAATATCGTCATCGAGCTTGGTGAACAGGGCCTCTTTCGCCTGAACAGTACCCAATGCCCCCATCGCTTTAATTCCGATAATCTTGTTCTCGACGAATTTGCTGACAAGCATTGTCCATATCTTGGGTACTATCTGCTCGTCACCAAGCCTGGCGATTGCTTCGGTGGCCTGGTAGCGTACCTTGGGCTCGGAGTTGTCATCATCCTTGGCCCAGTACAAAAGTTCCAGCACATTGGGGTCGCCGGCCTTACCCAGAAGCACTACGGCATTAGCCCGAACGGTCTGGTCCGAGCTTGTCACAGCCTGACGAATGGGGTCGAGATATTGTTTGTAACCCAGCCTGTACATAGCGTAATCGGCAGCGATTTTGGTATTTTCATCAGCCACCTGAGCGAGGCGCTGCACGACGTTCTTGGCAAGGTAGTATTCCGTATCACCGACCGCTACGGCGGCAGCGAATCTTACCGGTACATAATCGTCGCGTAGCAGCATCTGGACCCTCGGCATAAGCTGCTTCTGGCCGGTATTCGCAACAATCTCAATGGCATTCGCCTTGATAATCGGATTGGGATTATCGAGGGCCTGTTCGATAATAAGCAAGGCCTTTGGCCGTAAGTTCTTCAGCCCGGTCCCGCCCGGCAACCTGACCCCTTCGAGCGAGCCCTTGCATCCGGAGAATATCGACAGGCCGATACACACAACCAAAAATGCCGCAATCGCCGGTGTCCCCCGACAGGTCGGGGTCTTAAACGCACGTTTACCGCTTTTCATTTTTGCCAACCTTCTTTGTAATATTTCGGATAACCGGCCCCGACAGCAGTAAAATTAGTATGCACAAAACAAGAACCACACAGCTTGTGCCCAGCCACTGACCGAATCGGCTGAAAATCGTTACCCGGCTGTCAATTACAACCCTGTCTGCGAAATAGCCTTCCACGCCGGCCCTGTCAAAAACCTCTCTGGGCAGGTCCCCCGCCATATATCCGTTTTGTATGCGTCCCAGCGGGTCAATCAGGCAGCTAATACCAGTGTTGACGCTGCGCAGGACCGAGAGCCTGTTCTCGACCGCTCGAAATACACTGGCTATCGTATGCTGCTGCAGCTCGGTGCTCGGTTTGACCTTGCCATCGGCGAACTTAACGAACCAGCCGTCGTTGCTTATATTGACAAGCCAGTCAACTTTTTTCGCATCATTTTTATCGATAGCAAATCCGCGGGCGATTTGCGGAACAGTTCCCTCGTAACATATCATCACGCCAAACCTGTAGTCCTTTTGGGCCTTGCTGCTCTTCATCTCAAAAACCGTGAACCGGGTCCCCGGTGTCAGGTTGTAATCGAAATCGTAAGGGCTGAATTTCATAAGAAGATTATAGAGCCACGGCATGCTCTGCTTAAACGGCACAACCTCGCCGAACGGCACTAAGTGAATCTTGCTGTATTTGACCGGCGCCTGGTCGCCGCGCGGCTCGTATAAAAACGCCGAGTTGTATTTGTCCAGAGCAAGGCTTCCATCTTGTTTATATCTCACTTCGCCGCCCGTCGCACCAACAAGTATATAAACACCCTGCCGGGCATGGTCGCACAGGGCTTTGTGAAAAAAGATATTCTGCTGAGCATCGAGCAGAAACGGCCAGACTCCACTTTCCATTATCGAAGGAATTATCGTTTCCGGCCAGGCTATTAACTCGGCCCCATCGGCTGCAGCGGCCCTGCTCAGGGCCAGGAGCTGTTCGAAAATTTGCTGGTTGACCTCAAAAATCTCCGAGTCCTTGACCGACTGCGGCAGATTGGACTGAACCGCAGCTATTACAGGGCCCTGTTCGAAAGTGCTGTCGGATTCATTAATGCGATACCTGCCGTAAAATAAGGTCGCGATAAAGGCAAACGAAACGAGTATCCACTTCAGGATGAAATCTATTCTCACCAACCTCTTGACGCGAATGGCAAGTATGAATTCGACAACAAAGGCGTTGACTAACGCCACGAGAAAAGACACTCCCGCCGCTCCGAATATATCGGCAATCTGAATCAGCGGGATGTTCACATACTGGCTGTGCGAAAGATGCCGCCAGTAAAATCCGCCCAGAAAAAGTCCCTGCAAATTTTCTATGCCGACTATTAAAACCGGCACCGCAAGAAGCAGTGGAACCTTATGCCTTCGGACGGCGCGAATTGTTATAACAAGCACCGGCCAGAGCAACGCGGTATAAGCACAAAATGCTATCCAGCCGCTTACGGTGACATAACTCATCCAGTAGACATTACCCAGCCAGTAAACAATCGCGACTATATAAGAGGTCAGAACAAGACGGGATGATTTTGCGTCACTCAAAACAATAAGGATGAATGGTACATACGCGACCCACGCCAGAAAGTAGAGTCCGAAAGGCGGTTGAATCAAAGTCAATAAAACCGCGCTTGCGGCAAAAGCCGCAAGACAATAAAGCGCACTGTTTCGACGTGGCTTTGTCAATCTGCCAGTACCTCCAGCGCCGCAGTTACCTTTTCACGGCTAAGCTTGTTAGAACCATTGACCCTGACGTTGAGCTGATTTATGAAGATTTCGATAAGATTTTTGTCGCTGAGTATCTGCCCGGCAGGGACTGTCATATCCATCATCAGCCGCCTGACCTCATCAAATTCATGGGGCCTCAGAAATAAATTATCTCGTTTTGCTTTAAGCTCTTTTAGTCTTGCTTTTGTGTTAGTGACGTATTGTTCTGAGATGTCTATTCCTGCATAGTCTCTACCCAACTGAAGGGCAGCGGCGGCAGTCGTACCCGAGCCGATGAACGGGTCGAGAACGAGGTCGCCGGGATTCGAACTTGCTGCGATGATTCTCTTGAGCAGGCTTTCCGGCATCTGGCAGGGATGCCAGTCCTGTCTTTCATTGAAGGTTCCGCATACACGTGAGTACTCGGTCCAGACGTCGTCGGGCATCTTGCCTTTGGGGTTCGCGCGCCTGTCGTTATATGTAAGCTGGCGGTCCGAAGGCACTCGCACGGCCCAGTCATTGAAAGTAAATTCGTTTTTGTCATTTACAAAGTAAAAAATGTGCGTATGTGAGCGGGCGAATTTGTTTTTTGTCTGCTGGCCGAACGTGTAGTGCCATATTATCCAGTTACGCATGAACAGGCCGATTTCATCGGCGATAAGTCTTACATTAGCGGCGTATTCATCACCGATTGCGATGTAAAATGAACCGTGCGGTTTAAGGACAGCTTTGCAGACGCTCATCCAGTCTAAAGTCCACGCAATATAGTTTTTGCTTTTGACCTTGTCGTAGTACTTATCGTATTTGTAACCGATGTTGAAAGGCGGGTCGGCGAAAATCAAGTCTGCAAAAGGCTTTTTAACCTTGCCAAGTATTTCAATACAGTCCCCGCATACAATCTTGTTGCGCAGCTTATTCATACCGATATATTAAGGATTGGGCCGGTATTTGCAACCAGATTCGGCGGTGGACATGCTGCTAAAAGCAGCTCACCTGTTCTCAATGATGAAACTACGGTTTTATGACGTGCTGTTCTGTAAAGACCTTGCCGGAGACGTAATCGGTGAAGGTCATTTTTACCGTAAGAGGCTTGTCAAAAGACTTAACGGTATTTGTGATGTCGAAGACAAGGCGATAATTGGCAGTCACTACCGTAGCAAACCACATCTTCTTTAATTCTTCGGGGCCGACCTGCCATTTAGCAAGAAGTGCGCCCTTATCATCTGCTTTATTGAGGTCCCAGAGTTCTACTTCGACAGCGCCGGACGCTTTTATAATATCGCCCTGGGAATCAATCGGCTGGAGGTAAACGATGAGCTTTTCCTTTGTGCCGTTTTTGTCCCTGTCGTAGAAATTCGTATATTTTGTCAGTTTTACCGACTCAAGTTCGTACAGGCTTTCAACCCGGACTTCAGGACTAAGCTCGGCAAGTGATTTAATCTGATTGGCAAGCTGGCTGCTTTCGGCTTTGGCTGCTTCGATATCTTTTTGAAGCCGGCGGTTCTCTTTTTCAAGCTGGGCGTTTTTACTTTCGAGCAGTTTGACGTGGTTGTCCGGGCCGCAACCGGCAATTATTAACAGTGACATCAAAAAAAGAAGTGCATACTCTCTCACTTTATGTTCCTCTTCAAATTGCATCCCTGCGGCGGTTAGTCCGCCTGAGATTCTACTCGTCGCTTTCGCCTTCTGCCCGCCCGGTGACAATTACCGGCGCTTTTTGCAGTATCCTGTCCACCAGGCCATAGCTGATAGATTCTTCGGCTTCGAGCCACAGGTTCCTGTCGCAGTCTTTCTCGATTTTCTCAGCCGACTGGCCCGTATGTTCTGCAAGTATTTTATAGAGTCGTTCGCGAAGCCGCAATATCTCTTTTGCTTCTATATCCAGGTCCGTCGCCGGACCGGTCAACACTCCCGCAATCAGAGGCTGATGCAGCAGGACCCTGCTGTTATTGAGCAGATAGCGTTTGCCCGATTTGCCCCCCGCCAGCAGCACCGCTGCCATACTCGCCGCCTGGCCTACGCAGTAGGTGGCCACCTCGCATCGCAGAAATTGCATCGTATCGTAAATTGCCAGGCCGGCTGTGATGGAGCCGCCGGGAGAGTTGATATAAAAATGAATATCAGTCTTGCTGTCTTCATTGCTCAAAAACAGCATCTGGGCGATAATCAGGTTAGCCGCGGTGTCGTCGATCGGACCGCCAAGAAAGATTATCCTGTCTTTGAGCAGTCTCGAATAAATGTCATAGGCGCGTTCGGTCCGCCCGCTTTTTTCAATAACAATCGGTACAAGATTCTGGTTCAATGTCATTTTTCTATCCCTGAGCGATTAGGTTGATTTTATTCTTTTTTGTTTTCTTCCGGCTTCCGGTCTTTGTTCTTTTCGTCGCTTTCGTGAAGGACGTCATCTATAAGGCCGTACTTCTTCGCCTCATCAGCGGTCATATACCTGTCACGTTCGGTTTCGGCCGTGATTTTTTCCATGCTCTGGCCGGAGTGTTTCGACAGTAATTCGATAATCAGCTTCTTGGCCTTTAGAATCTCTTCAGCCTGAATCTTGATATCCGCGGCCTGGCCTGTTACGCCGCCCCAGGGCTGATGCAGCATTACCTTGGCGTGCGGCAGTGCATGCCGCTTGCCCGCCGTGCCGGCAGCCAGAATAATCGCCGCGCCCGACTGTGCCCTGCCGATGCAATAGGTGGCTACGGGAGAGCTGATAAACTGCATCGTATCGTAAACCGCCATGGTATCGTCGACACTGCCGCCGGGCGAGTTGATATAAAGACTTATCTCGCTGGCGCGTTTGAGGTTGTCAAGATACAGCAGTTTCATGATTACCTCGGCGGCCCGGGCGTAATTGATTTCACCAATAAGAAAAACGATACGGTTATCCAGCAGCATATCATCGAGCGTCATCTCGCGGGTCCGCTGGTATGGAGAGGACCGCATCTGCATTCGAGGCTCGGCACCGCTAATGATGCTGTTCACGGGGTACTCAATCATCTGTAATTCCTTCAATTAAGCCTGCCCCGGTCATTCAGAAGTTAGCGCCGGGGGTCTGTGCACTATATCGGGTATTTCTATTTGTCGGTTTTCTTTTTAGTTGTCTTTTTTTGCTTTTTGGCTGGGCTTTTATCGGACAAAGTCTTTTTCTCGGCTTTTTTCGCGGTTGTTCTCGTCGCTTTTTTAGCGGTTTTTCTGGTTTTTTCTTCGGTTTTAGCTGCTTTTGGGGGTTTTTCAGCGATTTTTTTCGGCTCGACTTCGGCTATTTTTGCAGATTCGAGCAGTTTCTCGACGCACTTTTCGTCGCGGATTTGCTGGCGGAATTGTTCGAGCGAGCCGTTTTTCTCCATCTCCTGCCGCAGTCTTTCCGGCCGCTGGCCCTGCTGGACAGCCAGCGCAGCTATCTGGCCGTTCAGCTCCTCATCGCCGACCTCTATTCCGAGCTTTTCGGCGACCTTGTCCATAATAAAGAACGCTTTGAGCTGCTCTTTGGCCCGCTGCTCACTGCCGGCCCTGAGCTGGTCCATCTGCTCTTCGAGCTGCTCGCGAGGCAGACCCCGGCTGAGCAGGTTGGCGTATTGCCTGCGAAGCAGATTCATCGAATAAGCGGCCGCAACGTCGGTGGGCAGGTCGAAATCGGTCTTTTCAAGCATATATTTATAGACCTGCTCAACCATGCCGAGGCGAACCTGGCGTTCCAGTCTGGCATTCAGGCTTGTGCGGATTTGCTCTCTCAACTCGTCCTCACTGCCAACACCGTAATTACTTAAAAAGTTTTCATCAATCTGTGCAGGCTTGAGGTACTTAATATCTTTGACGGTGATTTCAACCTGCACCTTCTTATCGCGGTACTGCTCTCTGAAGAAGGTCTTTGGAATTTCGACGGTAACCTGCCTGGTGTCGCCGGCCTTTGCCCCTATGAGCAATTCATCGAGCTTTTCCACGGGAACCGGGCCGACAAAACTGGTGGGTCTTACATAGATTTCGATATTGTCGTGCTTTTCTTCCTCCTCCACACCCTCAATTTTCAGAACGGCAGCGGCTATTATCTGGTCCTCGGCTTCTATCGCCTCGTCATCTTTGCGAGGCGTCCAGATACCGGAGTATCGGCAAAGCCGTTCGAGTTCGCCGTCGATATGCTCGTCGGTAACATCGAGCTTCGGGCGCTCGATAGGTATGCCTTCGAGGCTGGGCAATTCAAACTGCGGCTTGACCTCAACCTCGAATTCGAATTTCATAGGACCTTCTTCGGGCAGCTCTATTTTTTCATGGTCGATATTGGGCTCGCCTAATATATTCAGTTCATTGTCCTTTATCGCCGCGTCGCTTGCGTCGGCAAGGAGCTTGAGCTTGATTTGCTCTGAGGTCTCTTTGCCGAATCGTTTCTCGAGCAATCGGCGAGGGGCCCTGCCTTTTCTAAAACCGGGTACTACAGCCTGCCTGCCCAGCTCGCCGTACTGTTCGTCGGTGATTTGCCTGACCTTTTCGACCGGTATTTCCACCGATATCTTTTTCTTGCACGGGCCGACATCTTCGATAGTAACTGTGTTCTTCAGTTCAGTAGTTTCCACCGTAGGGTGTCCTGTGGACTGTTGCTTTTCTTCTGCCATTTCGCGGAGCTCCTTGCAGGGTCACGCCGTTCCTATAGGACGGCTCGATATTAAAGAAAAAGGCCTTGGGAATCTTTGCATCCCTTAGCCATAACAAATTGTTTTGAACGCACCAGCGACCAATGCCAAACTACATGATTAGCCGGTAACTCGCCGGGCTATATCAAGGACACCTTCCTTACAGAATATAATCTCCTTTTTAAAGCGGGTGATGAGACTCGAACTCACGACATTCACGTTGGCAACGTGACGCTCTACCACTGAGCTACACCCGCATTGTCCCATCGTTCGCAGCTTATCGCCAATACCTCACAACGGCAGGAATAATTATAAAACCCCAGGTTTTCCTTGCAAGCGAATTTTTCTGACACGTTCCTTTAGCCGCTTTCGCCAAATTTTTTGCATACCAGTGACATACCTCTGTCAGTGCCGGGGGATAGTCGCCGCCCTATGCCATAGGGTTTGCTCAAAGCAGGTTTTGTGGCCGGCCAAGGACTAAAAAACCTATTCCGAACTGTAAAACGAAACTCTGGGGCGAAAAACAAAGTGATTATCGACCCCAAAAGGGAATTATCGGATGGCGACTACGGATTTTCCCCCTCCTAAATCAGGAAAAGGTTAGACCTGAAGGTTTGTGATATTGTCGATTAAAGATACGCAAGGATGTGATTTTGGGCGAAAGGGATTTTTGCTTCGAACCGAGGGATACGCGAGTTGGGGGGCGAGGCCGTTGGAATACTGACGGCCTCGTTCTAAGAACCCAGCCAACCTTGCTCCCATAAGGGGGCAGGTTGTGATTACTGCACCAGTGCATGAGCAACCACAGATGACTTTAAAAGCCAAACACAGCACAGGTGTAAGGAGCCTTGTTGAGACTCTGCCGCGAAACAAACGCGGCAGAGTCGTTTTTTTTATGCAT